>OJSD01002527.1_pt1 | contig 17202 bp, 10 predicted proteins | sample 1599391 | NCBI WGS metagenome assembly OJSD01 (sample SAMN04168656, study PRJEB22393) | human gut metagenome | biome: human gut microbiome; feature: stool | host: Homo sapiens | collected 2014-03-17 | reverse complement strand
TCGACATCCCCAATGAGAAGCGCATCGAGATCGCCCTCACCTACATCTTTGGTGTGGGTCGTACTCGTGCCAAGGAAACGCTTGCCGCGACCGGTATCAACCCGGATATTCGCGTCAAGGATCTGACGGATGAGCAGCTGATTACGCTGCGTGATTACCTCGAAGGCAATTACAAGATCGAGGGCGATCTGCGTCGTGAAATCGACGCGGACATCCGTCGCAAGATCCAGATCAACTGCTACCAAGGCCAGCGTCACCGTAAGGGACTTCCCGTGCGCGGTCAGCGCACCAAGACCAACGCCCGCACCCGCAAGGGTCCGAAGCGCACGGTCGCCGGAAAGAAGAAGGCCACCAAGTAATAGGGTGGCGTCGATTCGGGCCACGGGGTGACACCCATCGTCCGGATCCAATCCAAAACAACAGTTCGTTACAAGGAAACGAGGGTCAATGGCAGCTCCTAAGCAGGCCGCGCGCAAGCCTCGTCGTCGTGATCGCAAGTCGATCCCCGTCGGGCAGGCGCATATCAAGTCAACGTTCAACAACACCATCATCTCCATCACCGACCCGTCCGGCGCAGTCGTGTCCTGGGCGTCCGGTGGCGATGTCGGATTCAAGGGCTCCCGTAAGTCCACTCCGTACGCCGCTGGCATGGCGGCCGAGTCCGCGGCCCGCAAGGCCATGGAACACGGCGTCAAGAAGGTCGATGTCTTTGTGAAGGGCCCGGGTTCCGGTCGTGAGACCGCCATCCGTTCTCTCCAGTCCGCTGGACTCGAAGTCGGTTCCATCACCGACGTCACTCCGCAAGCGCACAACGGCGTTCGTCCCCCGAAGCGTCGTCGCGTCTGAGCACTCAGCAATCTCATCCATCCAAAACCGCTTACGGAAGGTGAGTGCACCACCGTCCAGAAGCTGAAAGGATACACACAGTGCTTATCGCACAGCGTCCGACACTTACCGAGGAATCCATCAATCCGCAGCGTTCCCGTTTCGTCATCGAGCCGCTTGAGCCCGGTTTCGGATACACGCTTGGTAATTCGCTGCGCCGCACACTGCTGAGCTCGATTCCGGGCGCGGCGGTCACTTCCGTGCGTATTTCCGGTGCCCTGCATGAGTTCACCACTCTGCCGGGTGTCGTGGAAGACGTCACTGAGATTCTGCTGAACATCAAGGGCATCGTGCTGACCAGCGAGTACGACGAGCCCGTGGTCATGTATCTGCGCAAGAGCGGCAATGGTGAAGTCACCGCGGGCGACATCACACCGCCCGCCGGTGTCACCATCGCCAACCCGGATCAGCACATCGCGACCCTCGCCGACGACGGCGAACTCGAAATCGAGTTCACTGTCGAGCGTGGCCGTGGCTACGTCCCCGCGCAGATGAACAAGCAGGACACCGATGAGATCGGTCGTATCCCGGTCGATTCGATTTACTCCCCGGTGCTCAAGGTAAGCTACAAGGTCGAGGCCACGCGCGTCGAACAGCGCACTGATTTCGACAAGCTTATTCTGGACGTGGAGACCAAGCCGGCCATTTCACCGCGCGATGCGGTGGCTTCCGCTGGCTCCACCCTGGTTGAGCTGTTCGGCCTGTGCCGTGAGCTCAACGTGCAGGCCGAAGGCGTCGAAGTCGGTCCCGCTCCCGTCGCGGAGGAGACCAACCCCGAGATGGCCGTCCCGATCGAGGATCTCAACCTCACGCAGCGCAGCTACAACTGCCTCAAGCGCGAGGGCATCCACACGATCGGCGAGCTTGTCGCTCACACCGAGCAGGATCTGCTGGATATTCGCAATTTCGGTATGAAGTCGATCGACGAGGTCAAGGACAAGCTGCAGTCCATGGGACTGTCGCTGAAGTCGTCGCCGCTGGGCTTCGATACCAACAATTTGGAAGGTGGTACGTTCTTCTCGCCTGAGGACGAGTGACGTCACCTTTCGCAACAGATATAACCGTCGGATTCGGACGTTCGGGCATGTGCCCACCTGAATCCGACGGGCTATAAGGAGAAACTATGCCTACACCCAAGAAGGGCCCGCGTCTGGCGTCAAGCCCGGCCCATGAGCGCCTTATGCTCGCGAACATGGCCACCAGCCTGTTCCAGCACGGTCGCATCACCACCACGCTGCCGAAGGCCAAGCGCCTTCGTCCGCTGGCCGAGCGCCTGATCACCTTCGCGAAGCGCGGTGACCTGCACTCCCGTCGTCGCGTGATGCGTGTCATCCGCAACAAGTCCGTCGTGCACGTGCTGTTCACTCAGATTGCCGAGCAGATGGAGCAGCGTGAGGGCGGCTACACCCGTATCGTCAAGATCGCTCCGCGCAAGGGCGACTCCACGCCTGCCGCCATCATCGAGCTCGTCACCGAGCCGGTAAGCCCGAAGAAGGCTGTCGTCAAGGAAGCTGAGGCCGCCACCAAGGTCGCCGCCGCTACCGAGGCTCCGGTCGAGGAGACCGCCGCCGCTGAAGCTCCGGTTGAGGCGCCCGCCGAGACCGCTGCCGAGGAGACCGCCGACAAGGCCGAGTGAGACCCGTCTCATAGACATTGATAGGGGCTGGGAACCGTAACTGGTTTCCAGCCCCTGTTTTTGTTTGTTGGGTGGTACTGGAGGCTGTTGACGGGCCCTAGTCCGTTGCACGGACAGCCCTCCGCCAGCGGGTGCGTTGGCATCAGATGCGGTTGCGTTCCTAAGTGCGCGCCGAAACGACAACCGTGCGCACTTAGGAACGCAAATAGCCCCATTTGCGTATCTAAGTGCGCGGACTCGTCGTTTCGGCGCGTACTTAGATACGCAACAGTAGGCGATAATGACATATCCACGTTATTACGTACCTGCACGCAACGGAAGAGGGGGCTCCCGGCGTGAACCGGGAGCCCCCTCTAGGGTCTCAGCGTGTCATCCGCGGGGGATGACACGTGATTCGGTCAGATCCTGCGCTTACGCACCAGCAGGTAGCCTGCGGACAACAGCAACAGGGCGCTGAAGACGACCGCCGTGACCGAAGCACCGGTCTTGGCGACCTCGTCAGGCGTGTTCGGCTTCGGCTTGTCGGCACCGGGCTTGTTCTCGCCCGGCTTGTTGTCGCCAGGAGTCGGGGTCACGGTCTTTGCCTTGACGGTGATCGTGAAGGAGTCGGTGAGCTTGCCGGAGGTCACTGTGACGGTGACGTCGCCCGCGGCCGTGAACGGCTTGGTCAGGTCGACGGTCTTGCCGTCGGCGTCGACCGCGGACAGCTTGTATTCGCTGTCCTTCAGCAGCGCCGTCTTGCCGTCGGACCAGGTGCCCGTCACCGCGAGACCGGTCTTGGCGAACGTCCCATCCACGGTGTACGTGGTCTTGTCCGGCTTGGACGTGACCTTGATGGACTTGAGCGTCGCGGGTTCCGGATCGGGATTCTTGGCCGTCACGGTCACGTCGAAGGTGGCGGTCTTGCCGTTGGCGGTGACCGTGACAGTGACCGTTCCGGCCTTGGCGAACGCCTTGTCAAGCGCGACCGCGGCACCGTCCTGCGTGGCTGCGAGCGTGTACTCGCCGGCCGTCAGGGTCTTCGTGCTGCCGTCCGACATCGTGGCGGTGACCGCCAGTCCAGTGGCGTCGAACGTGTCGCCGACCTTGTAATCGGTGACGGTCGGCTTGGTGACGGCGATCGAGCTGATGGTCGGCTTCGGGCCGGGATCCGGCGTGGAGTCCTTGGTGAACTTCGCGGTCAGAGCCGTGTTGCCGTCGGCTGCGAACGTGTACGTGGCATCGGTGGAAACCGCCGTCTCACTGGCCGTCGTGAACCAGCCGCTGAACCTGTAGCCATCCGCCGCGACCGCCTTGGCGGTCACCGAGGCACCGGATGCGACGTCCACGGCCGTATCGGTGCCGGTTTCGCCCTCGGCGGCTACGCTCACCGTACCGCCTTCGGCCGGATCGGCCGCGACGAATACGCGCACGGTGGAGGACGGCTTGTTCGCCACGCCGAACTCGGAGACCGCGACCCAGCCATCGTTCGAGGACTTGGCCACGAACTTGACGTACCGCACTTCCTGCTCGTCGAACATGAAGGTCTTCTTGGCGCGGCTGGCCTCGAACACCTGATCCGTGGCGACCTGCTTCCACTCGTCGTTCGCGTTGGCCTTGACGTACAGATCGGCCTTGGTCACCTGTCCGCTGTCCTGGCTGGTACGCGGCGTGAAGGAGAACTGGTTGATCGTGTACTTCTGGCACATGTCGATCTCGGCGTAGAACGAGTTCGAACCGGTCAGCTTGTCCGTGGCGCCCTTCCAGTTGGAATGCCAGATGGTGCTCGGGTTGTTGTCGAACGCGTACCGCAGCAGACCTTCCGTGTCGTTGTATTGGGTCTCGGAATTGGTCGTGCCGGTCCAGCAGGACTTGTTGTACTGGTCTGTCTCGGCCTCGGACTTCTTGACGATGACGTTGTCGATGACGCCGTTGATCGCAGAGGTCTTCGAGCCGATACGCTGCAGCGGGAGTGCGAAGGTCGCGGCGGTGATGCCGGTCTTCTTCTCGATGCCCTTGTCGATGTACTTGCCGGTCGCGTCGCTCACGAATTCGCCGTCAACATACAGCTTCGTGGTCTGCTGGTCCACCTTGATGGTCACGGTGACCGTCTTGCCGACCGGCAGCTCGTAATCGAAGTAGTAGTTGTACAGCTCTCGCGTGAAGCCGAGCTTGCCGTTCTCCATGACGCGGATGTCATGCGTGCCGTACGGAGCGTCGGCCTCGAAGAGGATGTCTCCGGGCTTGGCAGCCTGCTGGAGCGTCACGTCGAACGTCAGCTCGTTGCCGTTGCCGAGCTTGTCGAGCTTGGATGTGGCATAGCTGGAGCCGCCGGCGAGCTTGAGCGACTGGTCCTTGACGGCGGCCTTGCTGCCGTCGCCGATGGTCAGGTCGCGGCCGTTGCCGCTGGCGTCGGCGAGCCCGTCGTTGAAGTCGTAGCTCTCGTAGACGCTGTTCTTCGAAGTGGCCTGGTAGTACGGGTTGGTGCGAGGGCCGGTTCCCTGCTTGGCGGCCAGCGCCGTGAGTTTCGCGGCGGTGCCCTTCTCCTTGCCGGTGGCGGCCCAGGTCTTCTCGGCGTAGAACGGCATCGCGTCGAAGAAGCGCCAGTACAGGTCGGATTCGGTCAGACCCGATGCGCTCTTGTCGATGTTGTCGCTCCAGATCGCGAACGCGGCGCCGAGCATCTGGTCGTCGCCGGAGGGCACGGCCTGGTAGCCGCCGCTGCTGCGGATCTTGTTGGGCTCGAAGCTGTCGAAGACGCGGCTGATGTTCAGCAGGTCGCCGTACGCGTTGGCACGTCCGTAGCTGCCGTTGGGCACCATGTAGCCGTAGTCGTCGATCGTGTTGATCAGCTTGTAGCCCATGTTGTACATCTGGAGGCCGTCGGCCCAGTCCTTGGACCACAGGTTCATCTCGACGTTCTCGATCGCGTCCTTGGTGATCTCCGTCTTGTGGTCGTTGATCCAAGTCAGGCCGCCCCACATGCGCACGGTGTTCGTGTCCTTGATGTAGGGGACGATCTCGTTGATGAACTTACGGTATGCCGTATAGTTGTAGAGGAACTCGTCGGCACCGATGTGCACGGTCGTGTCGCTGTCGAACGTCGGGTCGTCGCCCTTGGTGTAGTCGTCGAAGATCTCCTTGATCTTGGCGATGGTCTCGGGCTTGGACACGTCGAGGTGGTCGATGAGCGGTCGGTTGGAGTTGATCGGGGAGACCCGTCCCTTCACCATGAGCTCGGGCCAGATCTTCGTGAAGGAGTTGGCGTGCGCGGGCACGTCGATCTCCGGCACGACGTTCATGCCGAGGGCGCGCTCGTCCTGGATGAACTGCTTGAACGTCTTCTTGGAGATGGAGTAGTCCTCGGCCGTGGGCGATTCGCCCTTGTCGTTGGTCAGGCTGGATTCGAGACGGAACGCGTCATAGGCCTTGAACGCCTCGTCCTCGTTGTCGCGCTTGCCGTAGTTCTCCAGGAAGATGTAGTTGTCGGACAGATGCGCCTGGAAGTCGTTCATCTTGTAGTAGCGCATCGTGCGGGTGATCTCGCGCATCATCTCCAGCGAGACGGGCTTGCGGGCCACGTCGAGCAGGAGTCCGCGGGTGGTGAAGCGCGGGTAGTCGCGCATCGAACCGATCACGAAGCCGTTGGCGTCCTGCTTGGTCATCTGCAGGATCGTCTGCATCGCGTACATGTTGCCGGTCACGCTGGACGACTTGGCGACCACGCGGTCGGCCTGGATGTTCATCGTGTAGCCTTCGTCGCCGAGCTGCGCGATCGCGGCCGTGGAGTCGGTCTTGACGAAGTTGAACGCACCGGCTTCGGCGGCGCCCTTCTTGGCGGTCAGCTTGATGCCGGTGAAGTCCTTGTAGTCGGCGACGAACTCGTCGACCACGGCCTTGAGCGAATCATCGTCGTAGACGACCTTCGTCACGGCGGAGGCCGCCAGCTTGGCGGCACTGGTCGAATGCCATTCGGCGATTTCGGGGATGATGGTCGGCTTGGCGTTGTTGCCTTCCTGCTGCTGGTTGGTGCCTTTGACGACGTAGGGGATGTCGGAGGTCGTCTTGGTGTTGCCGGTGGCGGTGTCGGTGACGACGTAGGCGACCTGCACGGTCTTGTCGACCAGCGGGTGGTTGACGGTGCCGTCGGCGGCGATGAGCTGCTCGTAGTCGGCGCCGTTGAACTTGACGGTGTAGCCGTCGGGCACAGTGGGCAGAGCCAGCGTGTCGGTGTCGGTCTCGATGGTCAGGTGGTTGGATTCGAGGTCGGAGACCACGCTGTCGAGCGTGGCGCCCGGCTCGGCCTGATCGTTCGAATACGCCTCCCATTCGGCGACGCTCACGTTGTTGTATTCGGAGCTTTTGATCGCGAAGTTCGACAGCTTGAGCGAGCGGGCGTTGACGGCCTGATCGAGCTGGATGACGACGTCAGCGACATAACCGGCCCCGGAGGCCGTCATCGCGTAGCCGGACTTGAGCGTGTGCTCGGTGCCTTCGGAGTCGGTGTAGGACAGGTCGAAGCTCTGGACATTGGTAGGCTTCGGATTCACGTCACGCTCGAAGAAATAGATGCGGATGTCCTTGACCGCGGTGAGCCGCGGGAATTCCGCCTTCAGCCAGATGTTGCTCGGGGTCTCGTAGCCGCTGGCCCAACGGTTGTTGCGGCCGGTGCGGTTCTGGTCGATCGCCTTGTCGGGGGTGAGCGTCGCCGTCTCGTTGCTGGAGGCGGTCATGGTAGCGCCGAGCATGTGGTTCGTGTCGGCCGTGTCGAGCACGGTCTCCTTGGGTGCGGAGTACACGGAAATCTCGTTGATGCCCACGTTGACCCAGTTCATGGTGCCGCCATCGGCGGACAGTACGGTCACCTTCACGGCGGACGCCTGCTGCGCCTGGGCAAGCAGGATGATCTCCTGTTGCTTGGCGCGGGTGTCCTTCTGATACACCTTGGTATAGGTGTCGCCCTGCTTCAGCTCGACTTTAAAACTGGTGATGTTCTGATCGGCATCTTTGCGCTCGAAATCGATGTTGATCTGCTTGACGGTCTTGGTGCCGCCCAAGCCGACCTCGATCCATTCGTTTGCGGCCTTGTTCTGCGCGGTACCCCAGCGTGTGCCGAGATCGCCGTCCACGGCCTTCTCGGGCGCAGTCGTCGCCACTTCATATGAACTGGCCGTTACGGTCTGATTCAGTGCAAGATTGTCATCGCTGGCTTGCGCCGCCGTGACGCCGGTCAGCGACATACTCAGTAGTGTCACGGCTGCCAGGACACTGCCTATGGCCGCTTTCACTCTCCTCAATCGCATAATCTCTCCATTGGGTATGTGGTTAATGTTGTTTCTGTTATTGTCGGAATCTTTGTTGATTGGTTAGCGCATCGCCGCATTCGTTGCGACTTTGCTCCAATATAAACAAAGTTTACCGTTACATCCAACATTTGCACACAGTGTATCGGCACATGGGTGTCGCGAGGTGGAGAAGGGGACTCGGGGCGGCGTCGATATACTGGTGGGCGTGATGAGATTGCGCATTGACCTGGCATATGACGGCGGCGGCTTCTTCGGATGGGCGAAGCAGCCGACGATTCGCACCGTGCAGGGCGAGATCGAACGGGTGCTGCACACGATTACGCGCGTGCCGGTCGACGATCCCGCCGAGCCGCTGCGCCTGACCGTCGCCGGCCGCACCGACACGGGCGTGCACGCCTCGCATCAGGTCTGCCATCTCGACATCGGCGAGGAAACGCTGAGCCGCTGCGTCGGGCACATGAGCGTGCCGCCGACCGTAGCGCTCAAGCACCGTCTGCAACGCATGCTGCCCGCGGACATCACCATCCATGACGTGACGGTCGCGCCGAGCGGATTCGACGCGAGGTTCTCCGCACTGGAACGCACTTACGTGTATCGCGTGGCCGACCGTGCCAGCGAAGTCGACCCGCGTCTGCGCGGCTTCGTGCTGCACCTCGACGCCGACCTCGACGTCGCCGCGATGAACGAGGCCGCCGCGATGACCATCGGACTGCATGATTTCGGCTCGTTCGCCACCCCCAATCCGGGCGGTACCACGATTCGCGAGGTCAAAACCGCATATTGGCGGCGGATCCCCACCCGGCCGCTGGTCGTCGACGGCATGGGGGAGCGATACCGCACGCCGGCCGCCGAATCCGACCTGCTGTGCTTCACCATCGTCGCCGACGCCTTCGCTCGCAACATGGTGCGCTCGCTGGTCGGCGGCTGCATACAGGTCGGCATGGGCAAGCGCTCGACCGACTGGTTCCGAGAGAAGATGGCCGTGCCGCTGCGCGAGGGCTCCACAGGGCCGATCGCGCCGCAAGGGCTGACGCTGGAGCACGTCGCCTATCCCGCCGACGACGAGCTCGCCGAACGGGCCGAGCGTATACGCGCCAAGCGCACGCTGTAGACGCGGGGGTGGGCGCGAAGGCAGACGTTCGGCATGCCGGTGAACCGTTCGCGGCGCGACCGATTCGTAACATGATTGTCGATTTTTCGAGCGAATGCGGAAACCACGGCCGCATACGCTGGGACGAGTTCAGTATCATAGAGCATAAGCGTTCAGCATGCGTATCTGTGAGACAAGGAGTCGCCATGACAGAACGGTCAGCCCGACAATTCGCCGAGGAACTGGTCAACAGGCGAGGAGACATCAACCGTGAACTGAGCCGCAACGGCGTGCGTTTCGGCGTATACAAGAACGGCGAATACCACGACCGGCTGTTTCCATACGACCCGATCCCGCGCATCATCGAATCCGACGAATTCGACGAGCTGGAAGCCGGCCTCAAGCAGCGCGTGAACGCACTCAACGCCTACCTCAAAGACATATACTCAGACAAGCGCATCATCCACGACGGCGTCATCCCCGAAGAATACGTGTACACGTCGGCCGGCTACTTTCCGCAAGTCAACGGCGTGACTCCTCCCGGCGGCATCTTCGCGCACATCGCAGGCGAAGACCTCGTCCAAGGCGAGGACGGGCGCTGGTGGGTGCTGGAAGACAACCTGCGCATCCCGTCGGGAGCCAGCTACCCGCTGTTCGCGCGCGACATCGAACGCCGTACGAATCCCAAACTGTTCCGCGACGTGCACGTGCGCGACAACCGCGACTATCCGCGGCTGCTGCGCAAGGCCATGGACTTCGTATCCACCGAAGGCATCGCCGTCGTGCTCACGCCGGGGCGCTACAATTCGGCGTTCTTCGAGCACGCCTACCTGGCCGAGAAGACCGGCGCGGCACTCGCGTTCCCCGAAGACTTGGAAGTCGTCGACAACAAGCTGTACTTCCTCGACTATGCCGGCAACCGGCATCGCGTGGGCGCCGTGTACCGCCGCCTGTCCGACGAATACCTCGACCCGTTCGCGTTCAACCCGGACTCGGTTATCGGCGTGCCCGGACTGCTGTCGGCCTACCGTTCCGGCAACGTCGCCATCATCAACGCGCCCGGCAACGGGGCCGCGGACGACAAGGCGATCTACTATTTCGTGCCGCAGATGGTCCGTTACTACCTCAACGAGGAGCCGATCCTGCACAACGCGCCGACCTACATGCCGATGTTCGAGAAGGACCGCAAGGAAGTGCTCGACCGCATGGGCGAGCTGGTCATCAAGGACGTGGCGGAAGCCGGAGGCTACGGCGTCGTGTTCGGCTCGTCGCTCGACAAGGCCGCGCGGGAGGATCTGGCCGACCGCATCAAGGAGGATCCGCGCCGGTTTATCGCGCAGGAGGTCATCCAGTTCCGCGACATCGACGTGATCGACCCGGACAGTGGCGAGGTGAGCCCGCGCAAGTGCGACCTGCGCGCGTTCGTGGTCACCGGGCAGAACACGCACGTGTGGTATTCCGGCCTGACGCGCTACTCGTCAGTGCCCGGCCAGATGATCGTCAACTCGTCGCAGGGCGGCGGATTCAAGGATACGTGGGTGCTGGCGCCCGAAGACGGCAGCACGGACAAGCAGCGCGAGGAGTCGGTCGCCTCGGTGAACCTCATTCCGCATTCGAAGCGGCACTCGCTGTCGCTGGTCACCGCGTCGAAGGCCGACAACCTGTACTGGCTCGGGCGGTACACCGAGCGCGCGTTCACGACACTCGTGCAGTTCTTCCCCTTCTACGACCGCGTGATGGACACCGATGTGGACGCGTTCCGCCCGTTCGCGAAGGCGCTCGACCTACCGCAGGATTTCGAGGACTTCGACGGGTTCATCCACTCCTTCCTCTACGACGGCACGAACCCCGACTCGGTGCGCTCCGCCATCGTCGCCGCGTTCAACAACGCCGTGGTGCTGCGCCCGGAGCTGACGTCGAGGCTGCTGCAGTACGTCGAGCTCGCGGTGAAGAACATCACCGAGGCCGCCGAGCGTTCCGCCAGCGCGGATGACATCTACTCGCAGCGTGACATCGCCGACGACATGCTCGCGTTCTGGGGCGGCATCGAGAACTCCACCGCAGACATCACACTGAAGGCGTTCGTGTTCATCGGCAAGTACATCGAGCGCATCGACCTGTACACCCGCTTCCATCTGGACAATAGCGAGCTCGACGCGCCGCTCGCCAAGTTGGAGACCTACTCGCGCACGCTCGACGGCATGCCGTTGCCCTCATGCTTCGTGTCCGGCATCAGCTGGCTACTCGGGCAGTTGCCGAGCCGCGGCTACCCGGAGCTGACGAGCCGCCTGAACGAGTTCCTCACCGACTTCAACAGCCGGGCCATCACCGGCGACCCGAAGGACGCGGGCATGCTCAACGCGATGAACATGGACGCCAAGCGTCCGTGAGGGGCAGACCGCCGATCGGAGCGTGACCGGTCGGCGGCCGTCAGCTGACGGATGACCTCCGCCGTTTCTGCTAGACTAGAGTGGATTTTTGCGAGCATTATCCGACGAGGAGCCTGCCGTCATGAAGAAACTGGTGTTTGACTACGAGATGAAGCTGACGTTCAGCTCGCCGGTCACCGACCATCGTTTCCAACTGCGCTGCGTGCCTGCGACCGGCCCGCGACAGCAGGTGGTGGACGTGGAGGTCGCCATCGAGCCGGACGTCGAACTGGAGACGACCATCGACTCGTTCGATTCCGTGGTCATGACCGGGTTCATCCCGCAGCCTCACACGATATTCAGCTATTCGGTGAAGGGCATCGCGTTCGTCGACAACGCCCACATCAAGTCGGAGATCTACAAGCCGCTGTACCGGTTCAACTCGGCGCTGACGAGTCCCGGGCCGTGCATCGAGTCCATGATCGCGGCGTGCCGGGAGCGCATCGCCGGGCTGCCGGCCGACGCCACGCCGATTGACCAGGCATGGGAGGTGATGGACGAGGTGTATCAGGCGTTCACGTATACGCCCGCCTCGACCACGATCCGCACCACCGCCGAGCAGGCGCTCGCCCAGCGCAAGGGCGTGTGCCAGGACTACGCGCACGTGATGCTCTCGGTGTGCCGCCACGTCGGGCTGACCGCCCGCTACATCGCGGGCCTGCTGGGCGGCGAGGGTGCGACGCACGCATGGGTGGAGATCTACCACGACGGCCGTTGGATCGGGCTCGACCCCACCCACAACCGCATGGTCGACGACAACTACATCACCATCGCCCACGGGCGCGATTACCGCGACTGCATGCTCGACATCGGCATCTTCTCGGGCTATCAGGTCCAGCAGAACCAATGGGTGAACGCCTCCGTCCACGAGCAGCTGCTGTGAGGACGGTTGCCCGGGGCGTTTTGCGGGCTATCTCGCTTTCGAGGGGTCGATTGAGGCTGCTCGGGTCATCTATCTGCGTTTCAGGGGGTTGCTCAAACGCGATACCTGATGTATTCGGCTTGTTACGCTATTGGAATCATGCGGATTAGCGAGCCGTCATACTTGACTACCAACCCCTTGAAATGCAGATAGATGTTTTGCAGGAGCTGAATCCACCCCTCGAAACGTAGATAGCTCGCCGATGGAGGCTCGATGGAGCGGTGGCAGGTGCGCCACGCGCTGATTTGCGTAATCGGGAAATCGACTTATAATGAACAAGTTGCGTTTTTTCGCAGCGCATGGATAGGTGTCCGAGCGGTCTAAGGAGCACGCCTCGAAAGCGTGTGAGGCTAACCCCTCCGCGAGTTCGAATCTCGCCCTATCCGCCAGCAAAGAGGGTTCCGGGATTCTCCCGGAACCCTCTTTCGGGCTTATAGGAACTTTTGTGGTGCTTTAGGTCTGGTTCTCGGCGTCAGTCGGTGCCGTTGGGATATCACGTGCCGGTGTGGAATTCGTTCCAGTCGATGCCGATCCCGTATGCGGGCGAGACGTCGCCTTCCGGTTCGGGCGACGTCGCTTTCCCGTCCTCCAGCGGATCATCGGGAATGAATGATTCCGGCCGCGGGTGCGCGGTCTTCATGTAGCACACCCATTCGCACGCGCGGAGCATGTGCTCCTCGGGCAGTCCGCGGGTTGCGCAACACGTTCTTGACGACCGAGTTGACGCCGCCCTCCAGCCGGTTCGTGGTGCGCGCCACCGGCCCACCTGCGGCAAGCGCCGGCCCGGGAAAGGCGAAGAGCTTCCCCTCGCGGAAGAGTTTCTCCAACCGCCGGCAGCAGCGGCGCAGCTCCTCGTGCGCGCACCACTGGAAGGCGAGGACTTCTCCGCTTTCGCCGTCGATGGCGATGATCAGGCGCCAGCCGTGGCCCATGTACGTGCCGTCGGCCATGACCGTGTGGCGCTTCGCGTCCGGCGGGCGATGCGCGGCCGGATTGACCAGCACCATGCGATCCGCTTGCGCAGGGCGCGCGCGTCGCCCGTGGATTCCGACGCCGTCTGGGACGACGCCCCGGCAGCCATGAGAGGAACTCCTCCAGCGTCCGCGCCCGTCTGCGGCCGCGCTGCGGCATCGTCGAGCTCAGCCGGCAGGCCCGGCATCTCCACCGTTGCGTGCCCTTGCCGGTCCGTCCGTTCTTCTTCATCGCACGCCCGCATGCCGGGCATTTCTTCGCTTTGCTGGATGGCGTTCTCACACCATCCAGCCCACCACCGGGAGCGCATCTTTTTCCACGCGGGGAAAAAGACATGCCGACACGCCTACTCGTACAAGGCCAGACCTCGATCATAAACACCACAAAAGCTCCTATAGGCCCTACGTTGTCGTTGCTGGCTCATCGATGAGCCATCGAGGGTGAGTTTGGCGTTTTTCCCATCGGGTTTCACGGCAACGTGAGACCTTTTACGAAGAAACGGTTATGCTGCGCATATGCAATCGGGCTGACTTCTGCGGCGTACGGGTGTTGCTTTTACCCCCGTATGCATAATAGGGCTGCGGGAGTGACGCGATCAGGAGAAGAGGAACGCGTCCATGTCGGGGTAGCCGAGTGCGAATGCGGAGGTGATGTGGGAGGAGATCAGCGTGGAGAGGACACGCAGGCGTGCGTCGTTTTCCGTGCCGACGGTGTTGGTATCGGTGGCGTTGACGTCGGTGGTGTCAGTTGCACTGTCGGTATCGCCGCTGCCGTTGGTGTTGTTGCCGGTCTTGTCGGTGTGCTTCGACTTGGCCGACGCCCCGTCATTGGTCATTGCGGCGAGCTGCTCCCGGGCGCAGTCGATCTCCGTCAAGGCCGTTGTCGGCACGCTCAGGCCGGTCGTGGAATCGGTCATCGAGGTCGGCGAGGCGAGGATCTTCTGGATGTCGTAGACCTTTTCTCGCGGGTCGCGGCTCAAGCCGGACGCGGTGAAGAGCAATTGCCCCGCGGTCTTGTGCCGGTCGGACCGGCTCAGGGTGGCGCCGGGCGTATCCCGCGCGGCGAGCACCTCCATGACGAACCCGGCGCGGTCCTCGGCCAGCGACATGGCGCCCAAGGTGGCGCCGTCGAGGTCGATGCCCAGAACCTGCCTCAGGCTGTCGTCGGAGACCGTGCGGTAGGTGTCGTTGCCACCGAGCCTTGTGCCCAGCGTCACGGCCACATGCTCGGCCTGGGCGCTTCTGATCGTGCCCTGCGCGAATCGCTGGGTGCAGGTGGCGGCCACCTCGCTCCACTGCCCGACGGCCTGCTTCGCCGCGAGATATCGCATGATGATATGGTGACGGCCGTTCATGGTGGCCGTCGACGCGTCGGCGGCCCAGTAGGCGCTCTCGCAGGCGCTGGGCTGGTGTTCCGACTCCGCGCGCCCATCGATCCGGGGCGCGCTGCAGGCGCTCAGGGCGCCGCACAGGGCGGTGATGCAGAGTGCCGCGACGATACGGCGACACCACGAAGATATGTTCCTCTCACGGCATGGAATGCCGTGATCTGGCCAATGACGTGTCTGCATAGGCCTCTACACTAATAGACGACTGTGACCATATGCGCGCCACCACGGCTATAACTTCATAGGAGGTCTTGAGTATGGAACTGGACCTGGCAGGAATGCATCAGCTCGCCATCGAGCAAGGAATCGATCTCGAACAACTGGACGCCGCACTGGAAGAGGCGCTGCGTCTGGCCTATCTGAAAACACCTCATGCGGCCAAGCATGCCCGTGTCGAACTCGACACGCGGGCAGGCACGTTCACCGTGTGGGCTCGTAAGGAGATCCCGGTGGAGCCCACCGAGGATGACCCTCATCCCGCACCGGAGCTGGGCGAGGAGTACGACGACACCCCGCGCAACTTCGGGCGCCTCGCCGCGGCCACCGCGCGCCAGGTCATCGGACAGCTGTTCCGTAAGGCCGAGGACGACAAGGTCTTCGGCGCCTTCTCCGGCCAGAAGGGCAAGCTCGTCACCGGCATCGTTCAGCAGGATGCCAGCGATCCGACGAACGTGCATGTCGCCATCGGCGATGTCGAGGCGATTCTGCCCCGTCGCGAGCAGGTGCCCGGTGAGCGTTACCGTCATGGCGAGCGTCTGCGCGTGTATGTCGTCAACGTGGCGCGCGGCGTCAAGGGCCCCGAGATCGTCGTCTCCCGTTCGCACCCCGAGCTGGTGCGTCGCCTGTTCGAGCGCGAGGTCCCGGAACTGGTGTCCGGCGCCGTGTCGATCATGGCCATCGCCCGCGAGGCCGGCGCCCGCACCAAGATCGCCGTCCGCGCCAACACCGATGGCGTCAACCCCAAGGGTGCCCTGATCGGCCCCGGCGGCGCTCGTGTGCGCGCCGTCATGGAGAACCTCGGACCGGAGAAGATCGACATCGTCGACTGGTCCGCCGATCCGGCGAAGTTCGTCGCCTCTGCGCTGTCTCCCGCCGTCGCCACCGGCGTGCAGGTCATCAGCGAGAAGAACAAGACCGCCATCGCCTTCATCCATGACGACCAGCTGTCGCTGGCCATCGGCAAGGAAGGCCAGAACGCGCGTCTCGCGGCGAAGCTGACCGGATGGAAGATCGGCATCGAATCCACCGAAGCGCACGCGAAGAAGGTCGCTGCCGAAGGCAAGTGATCCGCGACACGGCGGTGACGCGCGGCCGACGGCACATCCAACGTCCCTAGTATGCTGGACACGGCACACCGGGTGTGGATGCGTTATGCCGTCATGCCACGGGATCGAGATATGAGGTAACACGACCATGGTTGCACGATGAAACGGGCAGAATCCGTCATCGGAAAATAGCCGCGCGAGTCTACGCGCGGCCCAGAATTAGGAGTAATGTGGCGAAAAAACGCGTGTACGAGCTTGCCAAGGATTTTGGCGTCGACAGCAAAACCGTCCTTGACAAACTCAAGGACATGGGTGAATTCGTAAAATCAGCTTCTTCGACGGTTGAGGCGCCGGTGGCGCGCAAGTTGAAGAACGCCTTCCAGAAGGGCGAGGCGAAGCCGGGAGCGTCCGCAGCGGAACGCAAGACACCGGCTCCCGCACCGTCGGAGCATCGTGCTCCCGCAGTCAAGCCCGCACCTGTAGCCAAGCCCGGTCTGGGCAAGAAGCCCGCCGCGGCACCGCGTCCGGCGGAACCGCGCTCTGCGGCGCCTGCTGCACATGTGCCGTCATCGAATCGCGGCACGACGCCGCGCGACAATCGCAACGAATCCCGCGGCGACATGCGTGACGCTCGACCGAACCGTGAAGGCGGCGAGAACCGTCCCTCACCCGCGCAGCGTCACAATCCGCACGCGCCTTCAGGGCAGCGCGGCGCCTTCCCCGGCCCGCGTTCCCACCAACCCGGTCACGGCGGCAACGCCGGCGGCCGTCCGCAGGATTCTCGAGGAGGCTCCCATCAGGGTCAGCCGCGCCAGGGCCAGCAGCCGGGCGCAGGCAGCGCGCCTTCCGCCAACGGCGGCGCCCGTCCGTCGACTCCGGGGCCTCGTCCCGGCAACAACCCGTTCAGCCGCAAGCAGGGCATGCACGCGCCCACCCCGCGCGACATCCCCCGTCCGCACCCGATGGCCCGTCCGACCGTAAACGGCAACCACAACGACAATCGCGGCGGCCGTGGCGGTCGTCCCGGCGCAGGTCAGGGCGGTCGCGGAGGATTCCGTGGCGGTCGTCCCGGTCAGGGAGCGCAGGGCGCCAAGCCGGGGCAGTGGGGGCATAACCGTCCGGGTCAGACCGGCGGCGCCCGTCCCGCGGGCGGCAACCGCTTCGGTGCCGGCGCTGGCACCGGCGCTGGTCAGGGCGGCGGCTTCCAGAACAACTCCAACACGTCCGGAACCGGTCCGTCGCGCGGCGGCGGTCGCGGTCGCGGCGGCGCGGCCGGCGCATTCAGATCGGAAGAGCGTCGTGTAGGGAAAGAGTGTAGATCTCGGTGGTCG
>OJSD01002468.1_pt1 | contig 17599 bp, 15 predicted proteins | sample 1599391 | NCBI WGS metagenome assembly OJSD01 (sample SAMN04168656, study PRJEB22393) | human gut metagenome | biome: human gut microbiome; feature: stool | host: Homo sapiens | collected 2014-03-17 | reverse complement strand
CGCTTCGCGGCAGAAAACGCCGAACGAAATCGCGCTGACGATCCTGCTGGCCGGATTTACCATCGTCTTCGTCATCGTCTGCGCGACGCTGAAGCCCTTTGCCGATTACGTCGGGGCGAACATCACCATAGCGGCCTTCATCTCGCTGTTCGTCTGCCTGATTCCGACCACCATCGGCGGACTGCTGTCGGCCATCGGCATCGCGGGCATGGACCGCGCCCTGCGGGCCAACGTCATCACCAAGTCGGGCAAAGCCGTCGAGACCGCAGGCGACATCGACACGCTGCTGCTGGACAAGACGGGCACGATCACCATCGGCAACCGCAAAGCGACGGCATTCCACCCGGCACAAGGATACGGTGTCAAAGAGTTCACCCGCCTGTGCGTGCTTTCGTCGGTCTCGGACCAGACGCCCGAAGGCAAATCCGTCGTCGAGCTGGGCGCCGAAATGGGCATGAAGGTCGATCCCCTGCAGCTGATCGGCGTGCAGATGGTGCAGTTCACCGCCGAGACCAAATGTTCGGGCGTCGATATGCCCGACGGACGCCGCATCCGCAAGGGCGCATCGGAAGCGATCCTCCGCATCGCCGCCCAAGCCGGCAACAAATGCCCGGCGGGTATCGAAGAGACGGTGCGCCGCATCTCGGAGAACGGCGGCACGCCACTCATCGTCAGCGAGAACGAGCAGATACGGGGCGTGATCGAACTGCAGGACATCATCAAGACAGGTATCCGCGAACGCTTCGAACGTCTGCGCAAAATGGGCGTGAAGACCGTGATGGTAACTGGCGACAATCCGCTGACGGCGAAGTACATCGCCGAAAAAGCCGGCGTGGACGACTTCATCGCCGAAGCCAGACCCGAAGACAAGCTCGAATACATACGCCGCGAACAGCGGTCGGGCAAGCTGGTGGCCATGATGGGCGACGGCACCAACGACGCCCCGGCGCTGGCGCAGGCCGACGTGGGCGTGGCGATGAACAGCGGCACGCAGGCGGCCAAGGAGGCCGGCAACATGGTCGATCTGGACAACGACCCGACGAAGCTGATCGAAATCGTCGAAATCGGCAAACAGCTCCTGATGACGCGCGGCACGCTCACGACCTTCTCGATCGCCAACGACGTAGCCAAGTATTTCGCCATCGTACCGGCGCTGTTCATCGCTTCGATTCCGTCGCTGCAGGCCCTGAACATCATGCACCTGCACTCGCCCGAAAGCGCCATCCTGTCGGCCGTGATCTTCAACGCCGTCATCATCCCGCTGCTGATTCCGCTGGCGCTGCGCGGCGTGACCCACAAACCGATCGGCGCATCGGCCCTGCTGCGCCGCAACCTCTTCATCTACGGACTTGGAGGAATCGTCGTGCCGTTCATCGGCATCAAACTGATAGACATGTTTATAAGTATGTTCTTTTAAAGTATCGCTACAATTATGAAAAACTTCTGGATTTCAATCAGGATAACGCTGGCAATGTGCCTGTTGCTCGGCGTGGGATACGTACTCGTACTGCGCGGCGTCTCGGCCGTGGCAGGACCCGGCGGCGGCCAAGCCGAAACCCTCACATTCGACGGCCGGACCGTCGGCGCGGCGAACGTGGGCCAGCAGTTCACCGACACCCGTTACTTCTGGGGCCGTCCTTCGGCCGTGGATTACAACGGCGGCGGTTCGGGCGGCAGCAACAAGGCCGCGACCAACCCGGAATATCTGGCCGAAGTGGAGCGGCGCGTGCAGGATTTCCTTGCGGCGCATCCCTATCTCACCCGTGAGGAGGTGCCCTCCGAAATGGTGACGGCAAGCGGTTCGGGACTCGATCCCGACATCTCGCCGCGCGGCGCGCAGGTGCAGGTGCGCCGCGTAGCCGAAGCCCGCGGACTCGACGCGGCCGCAGTCCGGCATCTGGTCGATTCGCTGACCCAAAGGCCGTGGCTGGGACTCTTCGGCACCGAGAAGGTCAACGTGCTCCGGCTCAACATCGCACTGGAGACAATGCAGCCGAACGTCACGGCGGCGGTCCCGGCAAAATCGGCCGACAACGACGACAACCGCTCAGCAGGCGCAATGCCGGAGCAGAAATAATATACGGCGATGAAAAAACTCAAAGAAATGGACAAACACATGAAACGCTGGATCGTAATTCTGATTACCGCACTGGCGGCAATGCTTGCCGTGGACGTATGCGCACAGGAGCCGCAGCGCGGCGTGAAAATTTCGGGCGGCGCAGACATCGTCAGCGGCTATGTCTGGCGCGGCGTCTGGGAATCCGGAGCCTGCATACAACCCGTAATGACCCTGTCGGCCGGAAATTTCTCGGCGACGGCATGGGGTTCGGTCGATTTCGCGGCCACCTCCTACAAGGAGATGGACCTGACGCTGGCCTATGCGCTCGGTCCCGTGACCTTCTCGCTGGCGGACCTCTACTGGGAAGGCGGCGCGGGCGACCGGAGCACGATCAGCCGCAACTATTTCCGCTTCGGGGCGGACTCTCCGCACCGCGTCGAGGCGGGCGTCGCGTGGTGCATATCGCCCGAAGCGCCGGTCACGCTGGCTTGGAACACCGTGCTGTTCGGAGCCGCCGACGTAAATGCCGAAGGGAAACGGGCCTATGCGACCTACATCGAGGCGTCGTATCCCTTCACCGTGAAAACCGTCGGCATGAAAGCCGGCGTCGGCGTCGTTCCGTGGAATGCCGTCGGCACGTACGGCATAGACCGCGACTTCTACGTACAGAACGTTTTCGTCAGCGCAGCGAAGAGCTGGGAGATATTGAAGTCCATGCAGTTGGGAATCTTCACCTCCCTGAGCTGGAACCCGGCGGCGGAGGACGTCAATTTCACGGGCGGCATATCATTGAGGATGTAGTATGGACAAGGAAGGCAGCGTTCAACGGTTTCTGGAGCTGATCCGCCGCTCGCACCGGGGAAAGTTCAAGGTATACATCGGCATGAGCGCCGGGGTAGGCAAGACCTACCGCATGCTGCAGGAGGCGCATCAGCTGCTCGACGCAGGCGTGGACGTCTGCATCGGTTACATCGAAACGCACGGCCGCGCCGAAACGGAAGCCCTCGCCGAAGGGCTTCCGTTCGTGCCGCGCCGCAGGCTCTTCTACAAGGGCAAGGAGCTGGAAGAGATGGACACGCAGGCCATCCTGAACCTCCATCCCGAAATCGTGGTCGTGGACGAGCTGGCCCACACCAACATCGAAGGCAGCGGCAATCCCAAACGGTGGCAGGACGTGATGCAGCTGCTCGACGCCGGAATCAGCGTCATCACGGCGGTCAACATCCAGCATATCGAAGGCCTGAACGAATCCGTGCAGGAGATCACCGGGATCGAGGTCCGCGAGCGCGTGCCGGACAGCGTGCTGGCCACGGCCGACGAGGTGGTGAACATCGACCTCACGGCCGACGAGCTGATAGAGCGGCTGAAAGCGGGGAAAATCTACCGCCCCGACAAGGTCGCAGCGGCGCTCAACAACTTCTTCACGCAGGACAATATCCTGCAGCTGCGCGAACTGGCACTCAAGGAGGTGGCCCTGCGCGTGGAGAAAAAGGTCGAGAACGAGATCGCCGCGGGCGACAAGTTCCGTCACGACAAACTGCTGGCCGTCATCGACTCCTCGGAGAAACGTTCGCGCCGCGTGATCCGCAAGACGGCCCGCATGGCGACCCACCTCAACACGTCGTTCGTCGTGCTTTACGTGCAAAGCGACCGGGAAGCCGCCGACCGCATTCCGCTGGCCAACCAGCGTTACCTGATCAACAACCTGAACCTCGCCACCGAACTGGGCGGCGAAATACGCCAGATACACTCCAACCGGCCGGTCGAAACCATCGTGGAGCTGTGCCGGGAGCAAAAAATCAGTATCGTCTGCACCGGACGGCCCGAATTTTCGCTATTTTCGCTGCTGAAAAGCATCGTCGCGCTGCGCCGCCTGATCGGCAGGCTGTCGCGCATGAACATCGATCTTTACATTATGTCGTAAACCATGAAAATACAAAGAAGGCTCACCTTGGGAATCGGCGCGCTGTTCGCCATGATCCTGCTGCTCGGAATCCAGTCGGTCAGTTACGTCCGGCAGCTTTCGCACGCCACGGGGACCATATTGGCCGACAACTACAATTCGCTGCAGTACGCCGGGGACATGCTGCGGTCGCTGAACGACATCGGACACGATTCGGTGTCGCGGCACGTCCTGCGGCAGAGTCTCGCCCTGCAGCAGCAGAACATCACCGAGATCAGCGAAAAGGAGATGACCACGGCGCTCGAACGGCATATCGCGTCGCTGAGCGACCCCGTCACCGAAGCCGAAATACAGACCGTGCGCGAGGATCTCTTCCGGATCATGGAGCTGAACATGGCCGCCATCCGGAGCAAAAGCTCCGGGGTGGAGCAGCGCGCCGACTACGTGATGTGGTGGCTGATCGTCGTGGCCGCACTGTGCGTCCTGAGCGCAGGGGCCATCCTGATCTGGTTTCCGCAGACGGTGCTCCGGCCGATCGACACCCTGAAGCGGGGTATCAAGGAGATCGCCAACCACAACTACCGGCAGCGGCTCGACTTTACGGGCAACCGCGAATTCGAATCCGTCGCCGAGTCGTTCAACGACATGGCCGCCAAACTCGACGAGTACCGCCGCAGTTCGCTCGACGACCTGATGACGGCGAAAAAACGCATCGAAGCGATCGTAAACACGCTCCACGAGCCGATCATCGGACTCGATCCCGAAAAGACCATCCTTTTCATGAACCGCGAAGCGCTTTCGGTGCTGAATCTTCCGGAAGACGTCATCGGGCGGAACGCGACCGAGGTAGCCCTGTCCAACGACCTGCTGCGCCGTCTACTGCGCGAACTCTGCGACGAAAGGAAAGACGCCGAGAAGGAGCCGCTGAAGATATACGCCGACAACAAGGAGAGCTATTTCCAGATGGACAACACACCGCTCTACATCACGCCCGTGGGTGGACGCGAACAGCAGTTCGTGGGTAACCTGATCATCCTCAACAACATCACCAAATTCAAGGAGCTGGACTCCGCTAAAACCAACTTCATATCGACCGTTTCGCACGAGATGAAGACCCCGATTTCGTCGATCCTGATGAGCCTGCAGCTGCTGGGCGACGACCGGCTGGGAAAGCTCAACGACGAGCAGAAACAGCTGGTGGGCAGTATCAGGGAGAGCAGCGACCGCCTGCTTTCGATCACGGGCGAACTGCTGAACATGACGCAGATCGAGACCGGGAAACTTAAACTGATGCCTAAGATAACAAAACCTATCGAGTTGATAGACTATGCAGTAAAGGCAACGCAGGTATTAGCCGACCGGTTCTGCTGTTTCGTGGAGATAGACTATCCCGAAAAGATCTCGAAACTGTTCGTCGACAACGAGAAGATCGCATGGGTTATCACGAATCTGCTGTCGAACGCCATCCACCATTCGCCCGAAAAGTCGCGCATCGTCATCGGGGCCGTACAGCACGACAAAGCGGTCGAAATCTACGTGCAGGACTTCGGCCGGGGCATCGACCCGCGCTACCATAAGAGCATTTTCGAACGTTATTTCCGGGTACCGGGCACGAAAGTGCAGGGCAGCGGGCTGGGACTGGCCATTTCGAAGGAGTTCGTCGAAGCGCACGGCGGCACAATTTCGGTCGAAAGCGAGATCGGCAAGGGCAGCCGGTTCTCGATCCTGCTGCCGGTGTAGATACGGCAGACTGGCTCCGGGACAACGCACTGCCGATGCCGCCGAATCATCCGACCGACGGCACAATGCCCAGCCAAATCCAATGGCTGACGGCACCAATGCGCAGCGGATTCCAATGCGCCGATGCCGCCAAATACGAAGCCGCCGCAGAATCGGTCTGCGGCGGCTTCGCATTACAGATTTTCCTGTTTCAAATGCTCGACATAGCGGTCGATGCGGTGCAGTTCGTGCGGAATCTTGATGTTCTGGGGACAGTGCGGCACGCATTGGTTGCAGCCGATGCAGCGGCTCGCCTGTCGGAGACGGGGCACGCTGCGGTCGTAGCCCACCAGAAACGCCCGCCGGGCCTTCCGGTAATTTTCGTCCTGCGACGAAGCGGCCACGTTGCCTTCGTTGACGCATTTGTTGTAATGCAGCAGAATGGCCGGAATATCGAGTCCGTAAGGACACGGCATGCAGTATTTGCAGTCGTTGCAGGGAATCGTGGGGTAGCGCAGCATCAGCTGCGCCGTCTCCTCCAGAAATTCCCGGTCGGCGTCGGTCAGTTCGTCGAGCGGCGAATAGGTGCGCAGGTTGTCCTGCAGGTGTTCCATGTAGCTCATGCCGCTCAGCACGGTCAGCACGCCGGGGAACGACCCCGCGAAACGGAACGCCCACGAAGCCACGCTCGACGAGGGCCGCCGCTGTTTGAGGTGGGCGACGATATGGTCGGGAACGTTCGAAAGGCGGCCGCCCAGCAACGGCTCCATGATGACGGCCGGAATGCCGCGCTTCTCCAGTTCGCCGTAGAGATACTCGGCGTCGGTATTGCGCGTATTAAGCTCCTTGGCATGTTTCCAGTCCATATAGTTGAGCTGAATCTGCACGAAATCCCACTTTATCTCCTCATGACGCGAAAGCAGGTAGTCGTACACCTCGACGTCGCCGTGATAGGAGAATCCCAGATTGCGGATGCGTCCCGCTTCGCGCTCGGCGAGCAGGAAATCGAGCATCCCGTTGTCGAGGTAACGGCTGCGGAGCGACTCCATGCCGCCCATGCCGATTCCGTGCAGCAGGTAATAGTCGATATAATCCACCTGCAAGGCCCGGAAAGAGTTGCGGTACATCTCCATCGAGGCCGCGCGGCTATGGGTCGAAGGGTCGAAATTGGAAAGTTTCGTGGCAACGAAGAATTTTTCGCGCGGATGCCGTTTGAGGGCGATTCCCGTCGCGGTCTCCGACCAGCCGCGCACATAGGCCGGCGAGGTGTCGAAGTAGTTGACGCCGTGCGCAATGGCGTAGTCGACCAGTTCGTTGACGGCCTGCTGGTCGATCTCATCGCCCGAACCGTCGCTCTTCGCACGCGTCGGCCAGCGCATGCAGCCGTAGCCCAGCAGCGACACGCGGTCGCCCGTGGAAGGTGTTGTGCGATAAGTCATCTTGTCGGTCGGGACTTCTCCCACGGCGGCGGTGTCGCCCGCCGCACCGCCTTTGGGTTTGCAGCCGTACAACGCGGCGGTCGTGGCGGCGGCTCCTACGCCGAGCACCTTCAGGAATTCCCGGCGGTCTATCTTTTTCTTCTCTTTCATACTCCTGACTGTTAAACGGTTCTGTGACGCAGATGCCCTTCGACGTAAATCGCGCTGAACGGGCGGCTCGGACAAAGATTCTCGCATGCTCCGCAGCCGATGCAGCGCTCCTCGTTCACGGCGGGGATAAGCGGCGAATCAGGGTTATCCGGATCCTTATGCACCATGTGAATGGCTCCCGTGGGACAGTGGCGTGCGCAGTTGCCGCAGTCCACGCCGTCGGTATTGACGACGCAGTTGTCGGCGATCCACACGGCATGGCCGATCTGCGTCGCCGACTTCTCGGCCGCCGTGATCGGACGGATAGCCCCCGTGGGACACACTTCGGAACACTTCGTACATTCGGGCCGGCAGTAGCCGCGCTCGTACGACATTTCGGGCTGCATCAGGGTCATCAGCTTGCCGGAGGGGCGCAGCACCTGATTGGGGCACGCCGCCACGCACAGCTGACACCCGGTACAGTGCGCCGTCAAGTTGCGGGCCGCCAGCGATCCCGGCGGCGTGATCGGCACGGCGCGGTCCGGGACTTTCTTATCCTCGATCAGCGCCAGTCCGCCGTCCACCTTCTTCTCCTGCGCCTTCACGGTAGCCGTGTAGGCCAAAACGCCGGCAATCGTGAGGAATTTGCGGCGCGAAGGGTCGGCGGGCCTGTCCGCGGCGACGACACGCTCCGCCTTTGACGAAGATTCCGCGGCGACGTCACGGTCCGCCTTTGACGAAGATTCCGCTGCAACGCCGCGGTCCGTCTTTGCCGGAGTCTCCGCCGCTGCGGACGCGGAGGTCTCCGAAGCGGGTTTTGCGGCCGGTTTGCGCGAAAAGGCGATGGCGTGCTGACGGCATTTGCCGATACAGTCCATGCAGGCCACACAACGGCTGTAGTCGATTTCGTGCGACTTGGCGTCGATGCACGAGGCCTTGCAGTTGCGCGCGCAAAGCCCGCAGCCGTTGCACTTCGAGGTGTCGATGCGGGGCTTAAAGACCGCAAAACGCGACACGAAGCCCAATATCGTGCCGACCGGACAAACCGTATTGCAGTAGGTGCGGCCGTTGCGCCACGCCAGCACGGCCAGAACCGCGAACGTCGCGGCGGCCACGGCGAACGTCACGCCGCTCTTCACCCAAACGTCCACCGTATAGAACGCATAGCTGTCGATCCGCTCTGCCGCATAGGCCAGCAGGTTGTTGCCCCACCGGTAGAGCGGCGCAAAGAGGTTCGACGCGATACGCCCGTAAGCACTGTAAGGCGCCAGCAGTTCGGCGACGGGCTTGATATGGGCCACCATCGCCGCAACGAACAGCGCCAGCATACCGTAACGCAGCCACGGCAAGGCACGGGAATAGGTGAAACGGTTTTTGCGCCGTTTGCCGCCCGCCCACGAAGCGACGTCCTGAAAGACGCCCAGCGGGCAGATCACCGAACAGTAGACCCGTCCGAACAACAGCGTCAGCACCAAGAGCGCCGCAACGACGGCGACATTGACCGCCAAAACAGCGGGCAGCAACTGCACTCTGGCCATCCAGCCGAACCACGCATGCAGCGTCCCCGTGAAATCGAGGAAGAGCAGCGTAATCATCGTAAAGAAAACGGCCGCGGCCGCGATTCTGATTTTTCGCAACATCTGGTATAGTTTATTTTGTCAGATTCAATCCCTGAACCCACTTCCGCACGACGTCCCGCGAGTCTTTCACGGCCCCGCCGCGTAGGGGAAGCCCGCCGAGCAGGGTAGCGCCCGCACAAAGTTTCCGAATATCCTCTTCGCTGCGGCCCATGCGGCTGCCTTCGTGGGTCATAAACGGCACGACGGTCTTGCCCGCCCAGTCGCAGTCCGCGAGGAACGTCGCCACCGGCGGCGCGACCGTGGACCACCAGCAGGGCGAACCGACGAAAATCACGTCGTACGCCCCGACGTCGGGCAGCCTGCCTTTCAGCGCAGGGCGGACGCCGCCGCCGATCTCTTTCTTGGCCTGATCCACGACGGCTCCGTATTCGGCGGGGTAGGCCGCGGCCGGAACGATCTCGAAAAGATCGCCGCCCGTCGCTTCGGCGATCTGCCGCGCCATGGCGCGCGTATTGCCGCTGTGGGAGAAATAGGCCACCAGCACCTTCGTCGGATGCGGTCTGCGCCTGTGTATTCATATCGGGTAAGAACATCGTCATAATCGCTATCAAAACAATCCGTTTCATTTGCGTTCGCTTTTAAGGTTTACACCCGGCGGCCCAGCTCATAGGCTTCGTCCATCGCAGGCATTCCTTCGATTTCACCCGCCTGCCAAGCTCCGACGCCGTAAACGACGCCCCGCTCTTCGGGGTCGTCGAGACAGTCGAGAAATCCGCGGAAACACTCCACGGTGCGCTCCATCATTTCAACGCTCTCTTCGGCGGCCGTCAGGATGAAGTAAAACTCCTTGCCGCCCATCTCCGTATAACGGGCGCAAGTGCGGTCGATCAGGGTCTTCATCTGCGCGCAGAGCGTATAGAAGTAAACCGGCGTAGCCATCACGATCACATCCGCGCCGATCATCTTGCCGACCACCTCGGCCGCATCGTCCCGCTGCGGACAGGGCTTCGCCCCGCCGTAGCATACGCCGCAGCCCGTGCAGTAATTTATCTTCTTATCCCGGAGGAAAATCTTCTCCACGTCGTGTCCGGCCTGCTGCGCCCCGGCCATGAAACGGTCGCACAACAGATCCGAGTTGCCCCCGCGCCGCGGGCTGGAGGAGAGGATCAATACTTTCTTCGCCATATCTATTTCTTCTTTTTTATTCGTTTTCGGGTATCGCTTCGTTCAGGCAGGCGATCGCATTCAGCGTACGCGGATAGCCTGCATAGGGCAGCAGCTGGGTCACCACAGCCAACAACGTCCGCTTGTCGTTGCCGACATTCAGGTTGCCCTGAATATGTCCCCTGAGCTGGGGTTCGCAGCCGCCCAGCGTGAGCAGCATCGAGAAAGTCAGCAGCTCGCGCACCTTCGCATCCAGCCCGCCGCGGGAGACGTAATCGCCGAAACAGTTGGCCGACAGGTAGTCCTGTATATGTTGCTGGTTCTCCGGCGCGGCGGCGCGCATCGCATCGATCCGCTCCCCGAAAATAGCCTTCTGCACCGCCAGTCCCTTTTCGAAGCGGGTTTCGGGCGAAGTCGCCGACTGGCCTTCGAGCGGAAGCGCAACGCCCCGCGCCGTCAGCACCCCGTTGACGATATGCACGAAATCGACCGTCCGCGCCATGCCGACGTAGGGAACCGCCTGATAGACCACCTCTTTCGCTTCGACGGGCGTCACACCCACGTTCAGCGCGCCTTCGAGCATCGTCCGAAACTCGGTCTGCGCGGCTCCGGCAATGCACGACGCGAGGATGCACATCATCCGCGTCTTAACGTCGAGATCGCCGTAGCCGAGTACTTCAGCGAACGTAAAGTTATCAAAAATTTCGATTAATTCGGGATCGGTCGCCGCAAGTTCCGATTCGCACCCGGAAAACAGCTGCGCACGGGTCTCTACGGCCGCGGCGCGCAGGCGCGGAGCCGCGCTCTTGGCCGAGGACAGGGGCGCTGTTGCGGACATGGACATTGCCGCAGGAATGGGCGCTGCGGAGGACATGGACATTGCCGCAGGAATGGGCGCTGCGGAAGACATGGACATTGCTGCGGAAACGGCCGCGACCGAAGATTCGGCAGTCACAGCAATCCCGGCGGCGGGAGCGGTCGCAGAGGCGGGTGTGGAGGCGATTGCGGCAGCCCCGGCGGTCGCAGCGGAATAGTGCGCGTCGTCCACCGGTCCGAGCCACGTATTGCGGTTGGTCTGCGGATTGGTTTCGATCGCCAGATGCGAGAACCAGCTGTCAGGAGCCGCGCCGTGCCAGTGCACCGCGTCGGGAGCGATCTCGACCACGTCGCCCGGCAGCAGCTCGCGGGCCGGCTCGCCCTCGGCCTGATAATATCCCCGGCCGCCCACGGCGACGAGAATCTGGCCGCCCGTATGGCTATGCCAGTTGTTGCGGCATCCGGGTTCGAACGTGACGTTCGAAATCGGGCAGTTGAGCGCCCCGTTCCGCGTCAGCCGGGCCAGATAAGCCTGACCGACAAAATATTTCGAGAATGTTTCGGGCAGTTTATCCCCGACGGGGAACACGCTGATTTTCTTCGGTTTTTCCATATTCCGAGCATTTATCCGGTTACACGTTCCGGCCGCAAGCAGTGCGGCCGCAATTATAAAAAGAAATTGCTTCATCGTTTCGCGTTTTCATCATATCCTCAGTTACCGATCAGTCCATCTCGTATTTCATCGTCCCCAGCCACTTCACGGTCTCAGGATCGCGGTGTGACAGAAAACAGCTCCGCCGGGTGTCGAGCGTTGCGATCAGAGCCATGTCTTCCGGCGCGAGATGAAAATCGAAGACGTCGATATTTTCGGCCATGCGCTCCGGACGCACCGACTTCGGGATCACGACCACGCCGCGCTGGATCAGCCAGCGCAGGACGACCTGAGCGACCGATTTCCGGTATTTCGCGGCCAGCGACACCAGCGTCCCGTTGCCGAACAGATTGTTGCGCCCCTCGGCGAACGGCGCCCACGATTCGATCTGCACGCCCTCGGAGGCCATCACCGCGGCCGCTTCGGTCTGCTGGCAGAAGGGATGCGTCTCGACCTGATTGACGGCGGGGACCACCTCGTTGTGAAGGATCAGGTCCACCAGCCGGTCCGGCTGGAAATTGCTCACCCCGATGGCCCGGACGGCCCCTTCGCGGTAAAGCTCCTCCATCGCCCGCCACGAACCGTAGACGTCGCCGAACGGCTGATGGATCAGGTAGAGGTCGAGATAATCGAGCTGCAGGCGTTCGAGCGACTTGGCGAAAGCCCGCTTCGCACTCTCGTACCCGGCGTCCTGCACCCAGAGTTTCGTCGTAATGAAAAGTTCCTCGCGGGGTACGCCGCTCCGCCGGATCGCCCGGCCCACGGCCCGCTCGTTGAGATAGGCCGAAGCGGTGTCGATCGAACGGTAACCCGCCGCAATCGCATCGCATACACACTGTTCGCAGACCGTCTCTTCGACCTGATAGACGCCGAAACCCAGAACCGGCATTTCGACGCCGTTGTTTAAAATTCTATGCTCCATTTTTTCTCCTTTTATTGATTTCAAACCCGTATTCCGACCGACGGAACCTCCTTTCGTTTTCCCGGTTTATCGGGTTCGGGTCCGTTTCACACTGCAAAAGTAGGGCGATTCCGGCGGCGTGTCATTACCCGAATTACGGTTCGTCATACCATTATTACCGATTCGGCCGCGAAGGTGCGGCGGGCATGAAAAAAAGCATTAACTTTGTGACAGACAACAATAATCGAAGCATATGGACGAGATCGTAAAAATGGAGCACGTCTACCAGTACAACGAAATGATGGGGCAGGAGACGCTCCATCCGCTGGTCAGCGTCATCGACTTTTCGAAATGCCCGAAGGCCCGGCACGCCCGGCGCATGTACGGATTCTACTGCGTCTTCCTGAAAGACGTCAAATGCGGCGACATGCGCTACGGACGCCACTATTACGACTATCAGGAGGGAACGCTCGTATTCATCGCACCGGGGCAGGTGGTCGGCATCGAGGACAACGGCGAGGTGTTTCAGCCCAAAGGCTGGGCGCTACTGTTCCACCCCGACCTGATCCGGGGCACGTCGCTCGGACGCAGCATGGACGAATACACCTTCTTTTCGTACGAAGCCAACGAGGCCCTGCATCTCTCGGAGCAGGAGCGGCTCGTGGTGCTCGAATGCCTGCAGAACATAACGGGCGAATTGAACCATGCCATCGACAAGCACAGCAGACGGCTGATCGTCTCGAACATCGAACTGCTGCTCAACTACAGCATACGCTTCTACGAGCGGCAGTTCATCACGCGCAGCGAGGTCAACAAAGACGCGCTGTCCCGGTTCGAACGGCTGCTGAACGACTATTTCAAAGGCGACACGCCCCAGCGCGACGGGGTGCCTTCGGTACGCTGGTGCGCGGAACAGCTGCACCTGTCGGCCAACTATTTCGGCGACCTGATAAAGAAGGAGACCGGCAAATCGGCGCAGGAGTACATTCAGCTGAAGGTGATCGACATCGCCAAGGAACGGATATTCGACGCGACGAAGTCGATCAGCGAAATCGCCTACGAACTCGGTTTCCGCTATCCCCAGCACTTCACCCGGTTGTTCAAGAAGTGCGTCGGCATGTCGCCCAACGAATACCGGACGACGAACTGACGCCGCAACGAAGCATTATCGCATTCAGGCGGCGGCAACCGGAGCCACCCCAGAGGATCGCATCACCCGCGCCGACGAAAAGCCCCCGCTCGCAATGAGCGGGGGCTAAAACATGAAGGCCGGGAATCCGGCACGGCCGGGAATTCTACCTTCCCGCGCCGGAATTCGCGCCGTGCTATTTCCGACCCTGATCGGCGACGGCGGCCATCAGCGCAGCGATCTCTTCGGGATCGCCGAGGAAATAATCCCTGACGTAATTCAGCCCGTCGTCGAATTCGAAGACATAAGGCACGGCGGTCGGGAGATTGAACTCCGAAATCGCTTCGTCGGAGATGCCTTTCAGGTGTTTGATGATGCCGCGCAGGCTGTTGCCGTGGGCCACGACCAGCAGGGAGTCGTGGCGGGCGAGCGCCGGCAGGATTTCGCATTTCCAGTAGGGCATGATGCGGCCGACGGTGTCGAGCAGCGACTCGGTGCGGGGCAGTTCCGCTTCGGGTACGTCGCGGTAGCGGGGATCGAAGCGCGGGTTGCGCGGGTCCTCTTCGCCGAGCGGCGCCGGAGCCACGTCGTAACTGCGGCGCCAGATGTGCACCTGCTCGTCGCCGTATTTCTCTGCCGTTTCCTTTTTGTTGAGTCCCTGCAAAGAGCCGTAATGCTTCTCGTTGAGCCGCCAGCTCTTCGAAACCGGCACCCAATCCTGATCCAGCTTGTCGAGTACGACGCCGAGCGTCTTCACGGCCCGTTTCAGGTAGGAGGTATAGGCATGCCCGAACAGAAAGCCCTCCTCGCGCAACAGCAGGCCGGCCTTTTCGGCCTCGGCGACGCCTTTTTCGCTCAAATCGACGTCCGTCCATCCCGTGAACCGGTTTTCCCGGTTCCATGTGCTCTCGCCGTGGCGGAGCAAAACAACTTTTTTCATCGTTCAATTCATCGTTTTTTCCGGTTCGGCGCGCACCTCGTTCCGCAACTCCCGGTGCACAGCGAAATCGTTGATATTCTGCAAAGTGGTGTGCGCTATATTATCCAGCGCTTCACGTGTAAATAACCCCTGATGGGAGGTCATGACGACATTGTTGAACGAGAGCAGGCGCGCCAGCACGTCGTCGTCCATGATCCGGTCCGACGTGTCCTCGTAGAAATAGGCGGCCTCCTCTTCGTACACGTCCAGTCCGGCCGCACCGATCTTCTTCTCTTTCAGCCCCTCGATCAGCGCTTCGGTGTGGATCAGCTGACCGCGGCCCGTATTGATGAGCATGACGCCGGGTTTCATCCTGCCGATGGCGGCGCCGTCGATCATGTAGCGGGTTGCGTCGGTCAGCGGGCAGTGCAGCGAGATGATGTCGGAGCGGCGGTAAAGTTCGTCCAGCGACACGTATTCTATCTGCGCCCGCACGGCATATTCCGGGTCGGGGTAGATGTCGTACGCGAGGACCTCCATGCCGAATCCCTTGAGGATGCGGATCAGTTCGCGGGCGATCTTTCCGGTGCCGACGATACCCGCCGTCTTGCCGTACATGTCGAATCCCAGCAGGCCGTGCAGCGAGAAGTTGCCGTCGCGCGTGCGCCAATAGGCGCGGTGGACCTTGCGGTTGAGCGTCAGCATCAGCATCACGGCGTATTCCGCCACGGCATGCGGCGAATAGGCGGGAACGCGCACGACGGGAATGCCGTATTGCGCCGCGGCTTTCAGATCCACGTTGTTGAATCCCGCGCAGCGCAGGGCGATCAGCTTCACGTCCATCGCCGCCAAAGAGCGTATCGTGGCGGCATCGGCCGTATCGTTCACGAAGATACAGACCGCATCGGCCCCCTGCGCCAGCGAAGTGTTGTTGCCGTTCAGGTGGCTGCGGTGGTAATTGAATTCGAATCCGTATCGCTCGTTGGCGCGGTCGAACGACTCCCGGTCATAAGGCTGCGTGCCGAAGAAAGTTATTTTCATAATGCACGATTTTATCTTTTTCTTACTTATATAGAACGGTATACGCCGGGCCGTTATTACGCGATCGTCACTTCGGGATCGAGATATACGTCCTGAATGGCGTTGAGCAGGGCTATGCCTTCGTCCATGGGCCGCTGGAAAGCCTTGCGGCCGCTGATGAGACCCATGCCGCCGGCGCGTTTGTTCACCACGGCCGTCATGACGGCCTCCTGCAGATCGGACGCGCCGTGCGACTCGCCGCCCGAATTAATCAGCCCCACGCGGCCCATATAGCCGTTGGCCACCTGATAGCGGCAAAGGTCGATGGGGTGGTCGGTGGTCAGCTTCGTGTAAACCTCGTCGCGGGTCTTGCCGAAACCGATGGCGCGGAAACCGCCGTTGTTCTCCGGAAGCTTCTGCTTCACGATGTCGGCCTTGATGGTCACGCCCAAGTGATTCGCCTGCCCCGTGAGGTCGGCCGAAGCGTGGTAATCGACGCCGTCCTTCCTGAAGCTCCCGTTGCGCAGGTAACACCACAGGATCGTCGCCATGCCCAGCTCGTGGGCATAATCGAACGCCTCGGCGATCTCGACCAACTGGCGGCGGCTCTCCTCCGAGCCGAAATAGATCGTGGCGCCGACGGCGGCGGCGCCCATGTTCCAAGCGTCGCGCACGGTGCCGAACATCACCTGATCGTAGGAATTGGGGTAGGAGAGCAGTTCGTTGTGGTTGAGTTTCACGATGAACGGAATCCTGTGCGCGTATTTGCGCGCCACGGCGCCCAGCACGCCGAAGGTCGAAGCCACGGCGTTGCAGCCGCCCTCGACAGCCAGCTTCACGATATTCTCCGGATCGAAATAGGCCGGATTCGGAGCGAACGACGCGCCGGCCGCATGTTCGATGCCCTGATCCACGGGCAGGATCGACACATAGCCCGTACCGGCCAGACGGCCGTGGGAGAGTATCCACTGCAGGCTGCCGAGAGTGCGGATATTGCGGTCGGACTCCATCCAGACCCGGTCGACGGTGTCGGGCGCGGGAAGATACAGCAGTTTCTTGTCGATGGTCCGGCACACATGGGAAAGGTAGTATTCGGCCTTTTCCCCAAGAATTTCAATCGTCTTGCTCATAATCTTTCGTATTTTACGACATGCCCTGCAATTCAGGGTCCAAACACGACAGACGGCGCGAAACAAAAACTGCCCCGGTATCGGGGCTGCTTATTTTTTCGTGTTGCGGTACTCGGTGGGAGACTCGCCCGTATGCTTCTTGAAATAACGCCCCAGATAGGACTGGTCGGGAAAATGCAGGCGGTAGGCGATCTCCTGCACCGACAGATCCGTCGACTGCAGGAGCATCTTGATCTCCAGCAGCACCGAGCGGTCGATGAACTCCTTGGCCGAGCTATGCGCGATATTGCGCACGATGGTCGAGAGATAACGTGTCGAAATGCAGAGTTTGTCGGCATAGAACGACACCTCGCGCTGCTGCGAACTGTGTTCGTGCACCAGCGCGACGAAACGGTGGAAAAGCTCCGTCTGGCGCGTCGTCGTTTCGGGCGTCTGCTGCTGCATGTTGGCGTAACGCTGCAATTTGTCGTAAATCTCCAGCAGCACGTTCTGCAGGCGGTTGCGGATAATCGTATTGCGGAACACATTGTTGCGGTCGCGGTAGGTGTATGCGGCCATCTGAAACCAAGTACTGGCGCCTTCCACGATGCGGGCGGGCGGATAGGTGATCGGATTTTCGCGCAGGATTCTGAAAAACGACGGTTCGAGACGGAAGCCGGCTTCGGCGAAAAGGTCCCGCGAGAAGGCGCAGAAGGTCATCCGGAAATCCTCCGTGCGGTTGGTCAGCATCAGCAGCGAGCCGGGCAGCACCAGAATCAGCGTGTTGCGGCGCACCTGACCGCAATATTGGTTCACGGTGGCCTCGGCGCTGCCCTTGCGGCAGTAGAGGATCGCCCCGCCTTCGCAGCGGCTCGCATAATTGCCGAAAAAGGCGAAATCGGACTCTCCGACGACGAACTGTTCTTCCGGTGTGGTTATTATGGGGTTAGTCGCTGACATAACAATTCTTTTTTCGAACAAATTTAACGCTTTTTTCATTAATTTACCTATTGGCGGAATTAAATTATAAAAGATTTATGTTTAAAAAGTTGTGCATATT
>OJSD01002431.1_pt1 | contig 17880 bp, 17 predicted proteins | sample 1599391 | NCBI WGS metagenome assembly OJSD01 (sample SAMN04168656, study PRJEB22393) | human gut metagenome | biome: human gut microbiome; feature: stool | host: Homo sapiens | collected 2014-03-17 | reverse complement strand
AGAGCCAGATCTTCTCTACCGCAGCTGATAATCAGACAGCAGTAGATATCAACGTTGTACAGGGTGAGAGACAGTTCGCACGTGACAACAAGTCCTTAGGACAGTTCCGTCTGGACGGTATCGCACCAGCAAGAAGAGGTGTTCCGCAGATCGAAGTTACTTTCGATATCGATGCAAACGGTATTGTAAATGTATCTGCTAAGGATCTTGGAACTGGTAAGGAGCAGCACATCACCATCACTGCAGGTTCCAACATGTCTGATTCTGATATCGAGAAGGCTGTTAAGGAAGCAGCTGAGTTCGAGGCACAGGATAAGGCTCGTAAGGAAGGCGTAGATGCTCGTAATGAGGCAGATTCCTTCGTATTCCAGACTGAGAATGCAATGAAGGAAGTTGGCGATAAGCTGGATCCGACCTTAAAGGGTCAGGTAGAGAGCGACCTTCAGGCACTGAAGGATCTCATCGCTTCTACCGATATCAACAACGTAACACCAGATCAGACTGAGCAGTTAAAGGCAAAGACTGAGACCTTAAAGAATAGCGCACAGCAGCTGTTCTCCAAGATGTATGAGCAGGCACAGGCAGCTCAGGGTGGTGCACAGGCAGGCCCAGACATGAACGCAGGTGCAGGTTCCTCATCATCTGATGATGTTGTTGATGGAGACTACAAGGAAGTTTAATTAAAAACGCTTAATTAGAAAGCTTGAAAAAAATATCAACTGTGGGTTGAAATAATTAAGAAGTTTTTGTAAGATAAAAATGGCATCACTCTTGGGGACTTCTCCAGGAGTTTTGCCATGTTAAGAGTAAGAAAAGTATTGGTAGCCCTTTTGGCCGAAGCGGCTTTGAGCGGTTGCCCAGATGGGAGTATTTATGGCAGAGAAGAGAGATTACTACGAAGTCCTTGGTGTAGCGAAGGACGCTGATGATGCCGCCATAAAAAAGGCATACAGAGAGATTGCCAAGAAGTATCATCCGGATATTAACCCGAGCGCAGAAGCTGCAGAAATTTTTAAAGAGGCCTCAGAGGCTTACAGTGTATTAAGTGATAAGGAAAAGCGTGCACAGTATGATCAGTTTGGTCATGCAGCATTTGATGGCAGCGGCGGAGGCTATGGCGGTGGTTTTAGTGGCTTCAGCGGCGATATGGGAGACATTTTTGGAGATATCTTTGGAGATTTATTTGGCGGCGGACGAAGCAGAAGAAATGACGGTCCAATGAAGGGCGCAAATCTTCGAACGGCAGTACGCATTACTTTTGATGAGTCTGTAAAGGGCTGCGAGAAGGAGCTTAAGTTAAATCTGAAGGATCCTTGTCCGACTTGTCATGGCTCAGGTGCAAAGCCAGGAACTTCTCCTATTACATGTCCGAAATGTCAGGGACGCGGTCAGGTTACAATCACACAGCAGTCAATGTTTGGTATGGTTCGTAACGTTCAGGTCTGCCCGGATTGTCATGGAAGCGGTAAGATCATCAAGGATAAGTGTACGGATTGTCGTGGTACCGGATATCAGACAAAGTTAAAGACCATTCAGGTTACGATTCCAGCTGGTATTGACAATGGCCAGAGCATTCGTATCCGCGGAAAGGGCGAGCCTGGTATTAACGGCGGCGAGTGGGGCGATCTTCTTGTTGAGGTTGCAGTATCACAGCATCCGATCTTCAGACGTCAGGACTACGATATTTTCTCAACAGTGCCAGTATCTTTTGTACAGGCAGCGCTTGGTGCAACTATTAGAATCGATACAATTGACGGTCAGGTGGAGTATGAGCTTAAAGCAGGAACACAGACTGATACGCAGGTACGTTTAAGAGGCAAAGGCGTTCCGAGTCTTCGCAACAAAAATGTACGCGGTGATCATTATGTTACCTTTGTGGTACAGGTACCAACCAGTATGACAAAGGAGCAAAAAGAGGCACTTCAGGCATTCGATGAAGCAATGAATGGAAAGCCGACTGCCAATACAACGACAACTAAGAAAAAGCATCCGATCAAAGATTTCTTTGAAAAAGATAAGGATAAATAAATAGTTTTTAGCAGGGAGAGCTGCTGCAAAATGGATGTTATCATCCGTGGAGCGGCAGCTCTTTTTGGGCTACTGTTTTTTTATAGCAGAAGGGAGAGAGATGAATACAATAACAATACGAAAAGCAAAGCTGACTGATCTCGATCAGATGATGGAAATTTATGCGAAGGCAAAGCGTTTTATGGATAGTACTGGAAACACAACTCAGTGGAAGATTGGTTATCCAACACGAAAAATGATACAGGATGATATTGAAAATGGATACAGCTTTGTCTGCATTGGCGAGGATAACATTGTGCATGCAGCATTTAAGTTCTTTGTGGGAGAGGACCCAACGTATCGCGTGATCGAGCAGGGCAGTTGGAAAAATGATAATACATACGGAACAATTCACCGCGTCGCAAGCGATGGGACATTAAAGGGCATATTTTCAAAGATGGTCTCCTTTTGTGAGGCCATTTGTCCGGAGTTGCGCGCTGATACGCATGAAAACAATCACGTCATGCAGCATCTGCTTGAAAAAAATGGGTTCGAGCGTTGCGGTATTATCTACATAGATGACGGCTCACCGCGATTCGCTTACCAACGTTGTGAACGATAAAATATACTGCTCATAAGAATGATCGTAACGCAGATTAGCGGTGAGACGACAAAACAATCATCGAACCGCTTTTGTAAACTTTCCGGGAGGAAAAGAAGAAAATGACAAAAATACTACTGGTAGAGGACGATGGCCAAATTGCTGCGTACCTAGGAGAACTGCTTCGCGCAGAGGGTTTTGATACGCAAATTGCAAGCTCTAAAAAAGAGGCGGGCGAATGCCTTTTGGCACAAGCCTTTGATCTGGTGCTCCTTGATGTAAGTCTGCCGGATGGAAACGGTTTTTCTATTTGTGCAGAAATAAAAAGAGAATACGAGATTCCGGTGATCTTTCTGACTGCATCGGGTGACGAGTACAGCGTAGTCGCAGGTCTTGATATGGGTGCAGATGACTACATAGCAAAACCATTTCGTCCTCGTGAGCTGATCTCAAGAATCCGCTCAGTGCTTCGTCGCTGCAAAAAAGAGCAGCGCATTTTAAGCTGCGGCGATCTTAGGGTCAATGTGTCATCAGCGACAGTTACAAAGGGCGAAAAAGAGCTTTTCTTATCAGCACTTGAGTATCGTCTGCTGCTTCTTTTGCTGCAGAATAAAGGTCAGATTTTGACGAGAAATCAGCTGCTTGAGGAGATATGGGATGCATCTGGCGAATATGTAAATGACAATACGCTGTCTGTGTATATGAAGCGTCTGCGTGAGAAAATTGAGGAAAATCCACAAAGTCCACGTTTGCTTCATACGATTCGAGGTATTGGATATCGCATGGAAGATCGGGCAGAGTAATAAAAAGGGGAAAAATTATATGAGACCAGAATACCATAAATTAATCATGGCAGACAGTATGCTTGCAGCCGCCGCACTTATCGTTTTATTTGTGTGGGGCTGGCAGGCTGCTGTCTGTATTCTTTTTTCAGCACTTGTGTTGTCGGGTGTGTTTGTATCAGAGATTCGCAGGCGTGAGGCGCAGGCATCTAGTCTGTCAGACGAGATCGACCGTATTCTTTATGGGGAAGAACACTGGAATTTGGACGAGTACAGCGAGGGAGAGCTTGCCATTTTGCAGGATAAAGTACGAAAACTTGTCATAAGACTGCGTGAGCAGGCAGATCAGCTTCAAAAAGAAAAGAATTTTCAGGCAGAGATGATGGCTGATATTTCTCATCAATTAAAAACACCGCTTACTGCAATGCGCCTGATGATCAGTAGCATTAGAAAGCTTGAGGGAAGCGGGGCAGATGAGATACGTCAGCGCGAGAGACGTCTTACCGAGATGCAGCAGCTTGTAGATCGTGTAGATTCGCTTGTTGTAGTGCTTCTTAAGATGGCAAAGCTTGATTCAGGAACTGCTATTCTTCAGAAGGAGAAGATTTCCATTAAGGATCTTATTTTACATAGTGCAGAGCCGCTTGCAATTTCCATGGACTTGCATGGTGTAAAGCTTTGTCTGAATGGAAATGACACAGACAGCTTTTTTGGTGATTTTGGCTGGAGTGCAGAGGCAATTACTAATATCTTGAAAAATGGCATCGAGCATATGGAGAACGGCGGCAATCTTTGTGTGAGCTGGCGAGAGACATCTGTTTACAGTGAGATCGTGATCACAGATGAGGGAAGCGGCATAAGCGATGAGGAACTGCCACATATTTTTGAGCGATTTTACAGAGGAAAAACGGCGCGTCACAGCGGATTTGGAATTGGTATGGCAATGGCGCAGAGTATCTTTGCAAAACAAAATGGAACAATTAAGGCGCAAAACAGAGAGGAGGGCGGCGCAAAATTTGTCATTCATGTGCGCAAGTGACAAAATTGTCACCGAAAAGTAAGCAAGCTGTCACTTACAGCGTGTACCATAATAATTGAAAATGAAAGATCATAAGATCAGGAGGGATGAGAATGGAGATTTTGCGGGCATCACATTTGTGTAAGACATATGGAAAGGGTGAGAATGAAGTAAGAGCTCTTGATGATGTGTGTTTTTCAATTGAAAAGGGAGAATTTGTTGCAATTGTTGGTACATCTGGTTCGGGAAAGTCTACGCTGATGCACATATTAGGCGGAGTGGATCGTCCGGACAGCGGAAGTGTATACATGGATGGTCAGGATATATATAAGCAAAATGATGAGCAGCTGGCAATTTTTCGCCGCAGGCAGGTGGGACTGATTTATCAGTTTTATAACTTAATTCCTGTGCTTGATGCTGTTGAAAATATGACACTTCCGGCGCTTCTTGACGGTCGAAAGGTGGAAAAATCGCGTATCGATCAAATGATAAATGATCTTGGCTTAAAAGGGCGTGAGCATCATCTTCCAAATCAGCTATCTGGTGGTCAGCAGCAGCGTGTTTCAATTGGACGGGCGCTGATCAATTCGCCAACGGTGATTTTAGCCGATGAGCCAACTGGAAATCTTGATTCGAAAAACAGTCAGGAGATCATGAATCTTCTTCGATTGTCGAATGAAAAATATCATCAGACCTTGATTATTATCACGCACGACGAGGAGATTGCAAACCAGGCGAAGCACTTAATCCGCATCGAGGATGGGCGGATTTGCAGAGATGAGGTGATCAGCTGATGAAGATTTTATTTTTGTATACAAAGCGGATGTTAGCAGCGAATAAGGCGAGAACGGCAGTCACATTTGCGGGAATTGTTTTGTCATTTGCATTGCTGACAGCAGTACTTACGGGAACCTCAAGTCTGTTTCATTTTTTCAGCGAATATATGAAAATGCGCGATGGCGATTATTATGGTGTAATCTATAACTGCGATGAGGAAGACGAGGTGCGCTTGGCACAGTCTGGGGAAGTGATGCAGATCTGTCGCATGGGCATTGTCGGCGTTGCCGAGAAGAATTTTGGTATTGAACATGAAGTTTCGCTGTCGAATAGAGTTTATGTGGCGATCGGAAGCGTAGATGCAGACTTTTTTGCTACGATGGGCGTAAGGTTGATTGAAGGGCGTTTGCCGGAAAATGACAGCGAAGTCATTATCCCACAAATGATGACAACAGCTGGAAAAGAATTTCATATTGGAGATACAATCACCTGGCAGATTGGCGAGCGTATTGGGTCAGATGGCAGAGTCATACAGCATCAGGAACAAAGAATCGAGGATCGAAGCAGTGCGGATTTTTGCGAGGAAGAGACGATACAGGTAGAACAGACAAAGACCTATACGATTGTCGGAGTTAGCACAAATCCCGGTTATCAGAAGTTTGCGGAGCCTTGTTATCTTGTGCTGACAACAGGGGTGCAGACAACGATTTCTGATATTTATTTAAAAACGAAAAGCATTGATGATACCAGCGACTTTATTGCAAAAAATTTTGGCGATCACCAGTCAAAGATCAATGAGACGCTTTTGCGTTATTTTGGGCAAGGTGTCTCCGATATCCGCTATATGTTATTTGGTATGTGTGCAGTGTTAATGGTGGTGGTTGCGATTGCGAGCATTGCACTGATTTATAATTCGTTTTCGATATCTCTGACTGAGCGAACACGTCAGTTTGGGCTGTTTAAATCTATTGGTGCTACGCGCTTTCAGGTTATCGTGAGTGTCTTTCTGGAAGCGGGCTTTCTGGCAGTATCAGCGATTCCGGCAGGATTGCTAATTGGCTGTGTTGGTGTAAGCTGTGTATTTCGGCTTTTAAAGAACAGTTTTGATGCGATGATCAATTCAAATGGAGTCGCATATGTGGGAAGCATTTCGATGACCTTTTATACGCAAGTCTGGTATCTTGTGGTTGCAGCTGTGACAGGGCTCATCACCATTTTGATCTCTGCGATGGTGCCAGCCATGCGTGCTGGACGGATTTCTCCGATCGAGGCGATTCGCCAGACAAATGATATTAAGGATCCTAAGTTTGCAAGGAATATACGTGGACGCGGTATCTTAGGAATGGTGTTTGGCGTGGGCGGTCTGATTGCACACCGCAATGCAAAGCGCAATAAAAAATCATACCGTGCGATTAGTTTTTCTCTGGCGATCTGTCTGTTTTTGTTTCTTGGTGGAAGCGGATTTATCTACTACATGCGTTTGAGTATGAAGGGACTGAATGTTCCGTATTATTATAATTATCATATTCAGTTTAACAGTATTTATAATGATACATTTGATCCAGAATATCTCACACAGGAATTTCGAGAGAAGCTTGTAAGTCAGCTGAGAATATCATCGAGTGTCTCAGATGCCGTCTATATTCGCAAGGCCAATTTGCATATTGTGGTGGATGAAAGTAATTTGACAGATGTAGGAAAACTTGCTGTAGGGGAATATATTGTGGATGGTCAGATGCATTATCGCGATCAAATTTATTTTGTGGAAGACACACAATATGAGGCTTATTTAAAACAGCTCGGACTAAATCCAGAGGAATATCTGAGGTCTGAAAATCCAAAGCTTTTGATTTTAAATGCCGTAAAGGGCGCAGCTGATTTTGATGATGGACGAAGACGGTTTTATGAAGGGGCGATGTTTCAAGATAGCAGTGAGCTGACTGAAATTTCGATTATAGTAGAAAAGAAAATCGGGAATGCTTCATATTGCTATCCAGACTCTGAGGATCCAAGTATGATGGTCTATTTGGTGGGAGACGGTAGGACTGCACAGTCAGACGATGATTTTAAAAAGTTTAAGGTTCCAGTGGAAGAGTCCATCGCAAAGCTCCAGTTTGAAATAGGAGAGACGGTAACGGCAGAGGATTATCCATACTGGGCATGGGCAGGAAGCTGGGGATTGGTGCTGCCGCTTAGCGCCTATAATGAAGACCTGTTTATTATGCCGAATATTCAGGACTATGCGTATTTGAAAACAATTGATTCCGAGCGCGCATTAGAACTTATGCTAGAGTTAAGAAATGAGTACGAGGAATCGTTTGATATTGGAATGCCGTCACAAACTGACCAGTATGAGGCAAACATGGTTCGCATTGTTAATGTGTGTCTGATTTGCTTTCTTGTTCTGATCGTCTTGATTTCACTGGCGAACATTGCGAATACGATCACGACAGCAGTGCGGCTTCGCACGAGGGAATATGCGATGATAAAAGCAGCAGGCTGCAGCAAGCATACATTTTTAAGAATGATTTTCGCGGAGAATTTAAGCTATACGCTTCGAGGCTTTGTGATAGGAGGGTTGATGGGAGCTCTGGCAAACTATAAGACCTATTCCTTTTTAAAGTATACGATCTATACGAATAAAATCATCCCAATTGGGCTGTATGCAGTCGGCGCCGCGGCATTTGTACTCGTAATGATTTTTTCCACAGTTTATACGTGGCGAAAGGTCAAGAGAGGAAATATTTGCGAAGAGCTGCGGCAGGAGGCTGTGTAGGGGAAGTGGTAGCCCGGAAGCTTTAAGAAGGGTGCTTCGACGAATGACTTTGTCGGCGGGCCCAATTCCGCGGGCTCCTGTTAGGTCCTTTATTGTCATAGCTATTTTGAAAGACCCGCTACAACGTCCCGTCTTGTAAAGCATATCGTCTCAGCACCAGTTACGTTCTCGAAAAAGAATGTTGAAAGGTACGGTTTATCTTTTTCAAAACTCTTAAAAATAAAACTTGCAATTAAATTTTCTTTAATGTATAATAACAAAATAGAAAATATATACTTCTAATAAGTATTAAGAGGAGGTAGAAAGTGTGGCGTTATTTGATGAAGTATACAATTATATAGAAAATAACTATAAAGCAAACGAACCCATTTTTTTGTCGGAATTGAATATTTCTGGCATAAAAGCGGTATCTGTTCGCCAGCAAATGAAAAAGCTAACAGAAGATGGACGATTAAAACGTTTTGATACGGGAATCTATTACATTCCTAAGAAATCAATGTTTCGGTCTGGGTCGGTATTATCTGTCGATGAGGTTATCAGAAAAAAATATTTAGTGGATGGCGTTAATCGTTGCGGTTATCTTGGAGGAATCCTATTTGCAAATCAACTTGGTTTAACGACTCAGGTTCCAGGTGTATATGAAGTCTATACAAACAAGGCTACGACAGAATATAGGGAGACGAAACTGGCAAACTTGCGTGTGATTTTGCGAAAACCGTATTGTGAAATAAATGAAAGAAATATGGCAATTCTCCAGTTTCTTGATTTGATAAAGGAAGTTGTGGATATCTCCGAAGTTGAGGGAGAAGAACTGACAAATCGCTTGTTTGATTATATGAAGAGCAAAAATATTGAGTTTGAAAATATGAAGCCTTTTTTGCCATATTATCCAGAGCGTATTTACAAAAATATGTATGAGGTGGGGTTGTTAAATGGCGTATCTGCATGAAAATAAAGAAGAATTTGCGAATGCAGTTAATTTGGCAAGTGAATATTTTCGTGTCCTTCCCATTATTGTAGAGAAGGATTATTATGTTACCATGATTCTGCGCGAATTATCGAAACGTTTGGGTTTTGTTGTATTTAAGGGTGGAACATCGCTATCAAAATGTCATAAAGCAATCAATCGTTTTTCAGAAGATATTGATATTACAATAGATTCCAAGTTATCGCAAGGGCAAATGAAGAAGCTTAAGGAAGTTATTAAGAAAATTGCCTTAATATTAGGGCTTTCCATTCCAAATATTGATGAGACTCGCAGTCGCAGAAGTTATAATCAATATATTTTGGAATATCAATCTGTACTTTCTGATTCAGACAATGCTGTTCAACCAGTAGTGTTGATGGAGACATCTTTTGCAGAGGTGTCTTTTCCAACAGTTGTGATGCCGGTTCGCAGCTATATTGGAGATATGATGATGGAAGAAGCGCCAAAAGAACTTAAAAATTTGGGATTGGAACCTTTTGAAATGAAAGTGCAAGGGCTTGATCGTACATTAGTAGATAAGGTTTTTGCTATTTGCGATTACTATATGCAGGATCGGGTAAAAAAGCATTCGCGTCATATTTATGATATTTATAAATTGATCGACCTAGTTCCACAGACAAAGGAATTCAAAGCGTTAGTTAAAGAGGTACGCAGTGTGCGTGCAATGACAAATATTTGTCCATCGGCTCAACCAGAAGTAAATGTACCTGATATGTTGAATTTATTGATAAGAAATGAAATTTATAAAGATGATTATGAGAATATTACATCTCGTATTTTAGAGGAAAAAGTAAGTTATGAGGTTGCAATTGAGGCTGTAAGAAAAATTGCCATGTCAGGAATGTTTGAGCAACAGTCATCGGAGGAAGAAAATAATATTCGCTACTTGGAAAAGAAAATGGAAGCTTATAAAGCAGGTAGGCTTAAAGTTGAAGAACACGAGTTGATTGAAGAGTAATAAGAGTTCACCGTGGCGTGAAAACTGGCTTTTTGAGTTTGGGCTATGGATCAAACTAATTAAGTCGCCCTCAAGAGTTAGAACAAGAATCTAAATCTTGAGGGCATATTGAAAAAGTTATTTTGACTTAGATGAACAAAGTCTTTGATTTTACAAAAAATACTCCACTACATACAACTGATTTGTATCTTCATCAAAAAACATAATAAGATGATCTCTGTTGTCTTCTTTTCTCAGTAAAGTCGTATGTTTCCATTCGTTCTGTTTTGGACGATCTTCTGATGGTACGTTGATGCTATCCAGCCATTCATCCATTTTATCAGCTAATTCACTATTTAGTTCACCAGCTTCCCAATCGAAGCTTTTTATGATGATATCTGCACTTTCTTCGTCATATTGGAGAATGTGGTATCGGATACCGTCACCAGTAAAGCTGGCGCCAGAATTTTTTACATATATTTCAACATCTGTTTCAGGTAAATTTAAGTGCCAGTTTCTATTCATGCAATCGGCATATCTGCGTATTGAAGTAAATCCGACTCCTTCACAGCCACACAAGCCAAAACAAATGATGAGTGCCAGTAGACATAGTTTTAATCGTTTCATTTGGAAAATTCCTTTCTATGAAATTATGAAATTAAAATTGTAAATTGTAGTTCATATTTTTCTTTTAGGCGTTCTTCTTTTTCAATGTCTAAGTCGTAATCTTCCTTTAAAATTCCAGTAAGAGAACCTGTTAAATCGGAAACAGCAATAGTCATGAGAATCCCTCCTTTAAATTAGTTTAACTATAGCATATACTAAATTAGATAGTTTGACAAGAAGTAGTGCCAGGGTCAGTAAAAATAGCTTTTTTAGTGGGTACAATGGATCAATTCGCGCCAGTGGTAAAGAGAAGTGCAGAAAATTGAATCAATAACTAACCTCGATATTGTGCGAATCCGCCGAAGATGCGAGAAATCGCTTAATTTGCATCCTCGGCGAATTTTCAGGCTATTGCCTCTCTTTTTTGCCAAATTGTGTGATCGCCAGCGAAAACACCAGGCAAAAGACAAGAATCGAGCAAGGCAAAAACGGAAATAAAGAAAATGAAGTATCAGAAGCTTCTGCTGTAAAATCGCGCAGCGAGCAGGAAACCAAATAGCCGCTGTAGCAATAAGGGTAAGCAATCCAAAGAGGCGTATTTGCAACCAAAACACCTGGAATGACAAGAAGCAGATTAAGGCCCACCGATAGCAGTGGTTTCTCAAAAAGGACAGTAATGGCCCACATTGTCCCAATACAAGGAAGCATTGTAAGAAAAAGGGAGAAGCACCATTTCAATAAATAAAAAATAGGCAAAGTTTCGGTTACGCCCATTGTCTTAGTTGCAATCAATCCGCCAATGACAAACACAGCAAGAAAGACAACCATTTCCATAAAAAGATAAAAAATTAGTACACAAAATTTGACTGCGGAAAGCGCATAGCGGCTAACTGGCAGCGCCAGCATTTTCAGAATCCCATTATTTCCAGTTTCACGGCTTGCAATCATGACGCAGACGACGATCATGCTAAAGGGCAACAGATAATATGCGTAAACAAGTGCGCTTTGAATGAACATAGCGGGCCATGCATTTGTATATTCTGGTGTGAAATAGCTGCTTAAATTTGCAATTCCAGAAGAAACCACAAGCAAAGGGGCAATAAAAATCAGGGGTACGATTTTGGAACGCTTGCATTTCATAAATTCAATTTTGAGCAATTCTGAAAAGCTCATTTTACTTATTTTATTTATTTCACTCATTTCAACATCCTCCTTATTCGTAGTGCGTATAGTTTGCCAGTCCCAAACCGATGGCAAGAAACAGAACGGTTTCTGTGAGAGCAACAAGAGCAATTGATTTGTCAGGTTGGGCGCTCATCGCAACCGCAGGCTTTAGCATGACAACAAAAGGATGAAACATCAAAATGGCAAGATCGGAATTTGCCAGTGCCATTCCGCTTAAAAAGCCAGCGACACCGATACCAAGAGGAATCCATATATTTTCAAAGCGTGAGGAAATCAGCAGCAAGAAAGATAATACCGGCATAGAGGTGATAAATGAATAGGCGGCGAACCGAATAAGTGTCGGCAACTCAAATGTACCCTGCGGCAAATCGGTCATGCCAATTTTTATAAGTGCAAGATTTTGCAAAGTGATTGCAATCAAAAGCAGGATTGTTAGAATCAAAAATTTGTACAGGTACATTTTGGGGACGCTTACAGGCAGCATATATAATTTTTTTACAGCATTTCCTTTAAATTCCATATTGTAAATCATACAAGTGGCAACGATGATGCCAAACATATTTAAAATCAGAAGCGTACCATAAAGCTGGGTCAGTAAAACATCCATCGGGGCAAGCGGCAGAGATAAAAGAGTGTTTTTCCTCACAAAGAAATTGACAAGGGCATAAGCGGCACCTAAAATGCCAACGGCAATCAGTACGGGAATAACACCGGCTCGTTTTTCTTTTTGAAGTTCGATTGTAAGAAGACTCATAGCTTTGCCCTCTGCTTTCTGGTGGTATTGTCATTGTCAATCATTGAGAGAAACATCTCTTCCAGATTATCGGCTGCAAATCCAGCTTGTAAAGCGTTTTGTCGCAGTTCATCTAGGCTGCCTTCAAATAATAGTCGGCCATGATTGAGAATGCCAATGTCATCTGCCATCAACTCAATCTCGGATAACATATGAGATGAGATTAAGACGGTGCAATCATAAAGCGTGGGCAAAGATTTTACGAGATTGCGAATTTCATGGATACCGGATGGGTCAAGACCATTGGTCGGTTCATCTAAAATCAGAATAGGTGGTCGGCCAAGCAAAGCACCAGCAAGACCAAGACGCTGCTTCATACCAAGAGAATATTTTTTTGCCAGTCGGTCACCAAATTCAGTTAGACCAACTAATTCTAAGGCCTCGTCCACAGTACTTTTCGGCAGTTTTAAAATTCTGCGAATAATATCAAGATTTTCTCGTCCTGTCAGATTGGAATAAAACGAAGGCGATTCGATAAAGGAACCAATCTCCTTTAAGATTGCAAGGCGGTCAGCTGGAAAGTGTTTTCCGTCAATGGTAAAGCTGCCAGATGTCGGCTTGGTCAGGCCCAAAAGCATTTTCATCGTGGTAGATTTTCCAGCACCATTCGGACCGAGAAAACCATAGATACTGCCTTTGCGGATGTGAAGCGAAACATTGTTTACAGAAGTGAAGTTTTTGTATTTCTTTGTCAACTGTTCGGTGGTGATAATGCAGTCTGTAGTATGATCGGTAGCGCGATCTGTAACATAGTTCATAAGAACATCTCCTCCTGATAGATAAGTGTGGTTTTTTCGATGCTTCTATCGTACAACGTGAACCTGACAATAATCTTCTCGCGTCCTTACTTTTACCTTACTTTTTTGAGATATGCCCCTCAGATGAGATTCTCTGTGATATACTATCGCTGGTTGTGGTTGCAGTCATAACTATAGTTGTGATTATGATTGTAGCTATAACGATACATATGGTTGTAGTTGGAGGGAACACGATGGACAATTCATTTTTATACATGAAAACACTTTTGCTTGTGGATGACGAGCCGGATTTGCTGAAAATGCTATCCGATATTTTAAAAGATGCTGGTTTTCAAAAAATTCTTACGGCTGCTACGGGGAAAGAAGCGGTTGCAGAGGCAAAAAAAGGAAAACCGGATCTGATCATTTTGGATGTGATGCTGCCAGATAAAGATGGTTTTTCTTTGATGCAGCAGCTTCGCTCATTTACTGATGTGCCGATCATCTTTTTGACTGCGAAGGATGAGGCAGCGGACAAACTTGCCGGGTTGGGGCTTGGAGCAGATGATTATATTGTAAAACCGTTCTTGCCGCAGGAATTGATACTTCGCATTTATGCAGTACTGCGTCGCTCTTATAAGGAAGACAATCCACTGGTTGTGCTGGATGGATGCACGGTAGATTTTGATAGAGCAGAAGTCTACAAAGGAAACGAGATTTTCTTTTTAACGGCAAAGGAACACATGCTGTTAAAAACACTTGCCCGCAATGAAGGAAAAATTATCACCGTTGATGCGCTTTGCGAAGCACTATGGGGCGACAATCCATTTGGCTATGAAAATAGTTTGAATGCCCATGTGCGGCGTGTACGAGAAAAGATCGAAACGGATCCGTCAAATCCCAAGTCATTGATCACAATTAAGGGTTTGGGCTACAAATTGATTATGCGAAAGTGAGGTCAGAGATCATGAAATCATTTGGCGCATATATTTCAAAATATCTGGCATCGTTTGCCGCATTTATTCTAATTCTATTATTTATAAATGTAATAATTTTTGTTGTCGCATTTCATAAAACTGTGACAGAAGATTATGGAGCTACGTCTCCTCGAACAATGTTGGAGCGAACTGCCGCTTCGGTAACTCATGATGCCTTATCAGAGGAGGCAGCACAAAGATTGCGTGAGCAAAATATTTGGGCGCTGTATCTGACGCTTGATGGCAATTGCTTTTGGGCATTTGACTTGCCTGCTGAGATTCCGCAAAGCTATACGATTCAGGATGTTGCATTATTTTCCAAGGGGTATTTGGCTGATTATCCTGTTTTTGTATGGAATACAGCCGATGGTCTTTTGGTACTAGGCTATCCGAAAAACAGCTATATGAAGTTAACCAGTAATTATTATTCGATCGCGGCAATTCAGAGACTTCCGCTTTTTCTTATGGGAATGCTGGGAATGGATCTTATATGCTTGTTTATTGCGTATTATTGCTCAAGGCGCAAGATCATTCGAAACACAGAACCGATTGTAGCGGCAGTGGAAAAACTATCGGATGGCAAGGCAATTTCTCTTCATGTGTGTGGAGAACTGGCTGAAATTGCAGAAAGTGTAAATAAAGCATCAAACATTTTAAGCAAACAAAATGAGGCGAGAGCCAACTGGATTAGCGGTGTTTCTCATGATATTCGCACACCGCTTTCCATGATTATGGGATATGCAGAGCGTATTGCACAGAGTAAAGAGGCTAGTGCATCAATCAAGGAGCAAGCCGAGATTGTGCGAAATCAAAGCGTGAAGATCAAAGAGCTTGTACAGGACTTAAATTTGGTATCGCAGTTAGAATATGAAATGCAGCCGATTCATCTGGAAGTCATTCGCTTATCAAAGCTTATCCGTTCTTACGCAGCGGAACTACTTAATTCAGGCATTTCAGATATCTATACGATCGAAATTGAAATTGCAGAGAATGCTGAAAATGCAGTTTTGGAAGGGGATGCTCGTTTAATTCTGCGTGCAATCAGTAATCTTGTGCAAAACAGTATCAAGCATAATCCAGATGGCTGCAAAATTTGTCTTGAGTTGGAATACACAAAAAAATATGCGAAGAATTGTCTTATCCTCTCAGTTACAGACGATGGCGTCGGGATCTCACACGAGAAACGATGCGAGTTAGAAAAAAAGCCACATTATATGGAAAGCACAGACGAGCGTCTGGATTTGCGGCATGGATTAGGACTTTTGATCGTACAGCAAATCGTGAGTGCTCATAAAGGCACGATGCAAATTGTAGACGCAGTGCCACATGGGTGCAAAACGAGCTTGACTTTTGTTTTGTAATTGACCGAAGCGTGCAGATGCGCTATACTGAAATCATGACGAAGCCAATAGGTAGCCTGCTGTTAAAATATGGCTGTAGATTGGAATCATCAACAACGACATCAAATAAGCGAGGAAGAAAATGAGAGTTTTTGATTTCAGTAACCAGACAGAAGAAAAGGTTAATCCGGAGTGTACATATACGACATTTCGTTCTAACGAAGAGATCTCTACACCAGAGCATCCAATTTTTGTTCTAGATAATAAAGAAAAAGAGCATGCACATCATTCTGTTGGATTTTTTACCAATCCGACAAAGAGAACAGCATTTGAATTTAAAGAGGAAAATTCAAAAGAATCCTATACCGCTGATATTTTGAAGGTAGATTCACGTTTTGTCGGACTTGTGCGTTGGCTTGGCGACAACCATATCAATGTGCGTTTGTCAGGAGAAAATACAGCAGAAGGATATGCAGTTTATAAGATTCGTGAGATCGCATTTGGCGGCGGCACAAAGCTTTCAGCAGAGGATGGTTTCTTACAGTTTATGATTGACCGTCTGCTTGCAAGTGATGCACCGGCAGAAGAGGCTGAAGATGAAGATAAGGAAGAGCTTGGCGATGACATGAAGATCACAAGCCTTCAGAGTATCACAGACTTTTTGACATGTGCTGGAAAGACACTTCCAGACAATATTCGTCTGTGGGCGAGACGAAATCTGGCTGTAGCGCGTTCTCACGAGGTTTCCCCAGAGGAGAAGCGCCATGCGCAGCGTGCGCTTTCTATTATGATGAATATCCAGTGGAAGAGCAATTATTTTGAGGCAATTGATCCAGAGTATGCCCGTCAGGTGCTTGACGAAGAACTTTACGGCATGGAGCGCGTAAAGCAAAGAATTATAGAGACTATCATTCAGATTAACCGTACACACACACTTCCGGCATATGGTCTTTTACTTGTCGGACCGGCTGGTACTGGAAAATCTCAGATTGCCTATGCAGTTGCCAGAATCCTGAAGCTGCCGTGGACTACACTTGATATGAGTTCCATCAACGACCCAGAGCAGTTAACTGGAAGCTCACGTATCTACGCAAATGCAAAACCAGGTATTATCATGGAAGCTTTCTCAGCAGCGCGTGAATCAAATCTTGTATTCATCATCAACGAGCTTGACAAAGCAGCATCAAGTAAGGGCAGCGGAAACCCAGCCGATGTACTTTTAACACTTCTTGATAATCTTGGATTTACCGATAACTATATGGAGTGTATGGTTCCGACAGGCGGCGTTTACCCGATTGCAACTGCCAATAATAAGGATCAGATCAGTGCTCCACTTATGTCTCGTTTTGCCGTGATCGACATTCCAGACTACACAAAGGAAGAGAAGAAGATTATTTTCACAAAATTCTCCTTGCCTAAGGTACTGCGCCGCATGGGTCTTCGTGAGGGTGAGTGCATCGTTACACCAGAAGCAGTTGAGGCAGTCGTTGATCTTTACGCACATACAACAGGTATCCGTGATTTAGAGCAGGCAGCAGAGCATATCGCTGCAAATGCATTGTATCGCATCGAGGTCAACAAAGTGGAAAATGTTACTTTTGATGTCGCAATGGTGAAAGAGCTGTTTGCGTAAGGGCAGAAGGCATAGAATAAATTAAAATATACGAGTAACTTAATGATACAAAAATATGAGAAGCGTACTGCAACGAGAAATGATTGCGGTACGCTTTTTTTGACAAGTTTTAATCTGATGCTAATTTTTTATTTACTTTGACAATAACTGTCATTGCCGTATTTTATAATTAGGGCAGTAGAGAAAACTATTTGACCTTTTTTTATAGGGATGATATTATAAAGATAATATTTAATTTCTATAGATATTATTCGAGCAACGGTTATAAATACTTAAGTAAAGGGAGAGGTAGCGTTATGAAAAAAAGAGAATTTTGTATTATCCTAGGGTCAGCGGTAGTGGCTGCTGGAATATCAGGCTGTAAGGAATCAGCATCAAAGAAATATTCATCAGCACAGGAATTAATTAATAAAGGCGAATATAGTGAAGCTGTAAAAAAGCTAAGAGAGATCACGAGTTATGAAGATTCCTCTCAGTTATTGCTGTATGCAAGCGCGAATGCAGCTGCGGTGGAAGGAAGCTTTTCAGAGGCAATTACTACATTGCAATCATTGGGTGATTATAAGGATTCACAAAATTTAATTGTATATTATAGCGCCAAGCAAGCTGAGGCACAAGAAGATGTGTACGATATTCAATATATTGCAAGTTTATATGAGTCAATTCCATTGGATCGGAAGAGCGTCGTGTAGGGAAAGAGTGTAGATCTCGGTGGTCGCCGTA
>OJSD01002421.1_pt1 | contig 17988 bp, 14 predicted proteins | sample 1599391 | NCBI WGS metagenome assembly OJSD01 (sample SAMN04168656, study PRJEB22393) | human gut metagenome | biome: human gut microbiome; feature: stool | host: Homo sapiens | collected 2014-03-17 | reverse complement strand
TTGGCCATGAAGGCGTACTGCACGTTGATCAGGCCCTGCACATGGCAGCCCTTGGCGATGGCGTAGGTGCCTTCACGCAGGCGACGAATCTGGTCGTCGGACAGGGTGGACGGAGGCAGGGTGCAGGCGGCGTCGCCGGAGTGGACACCGGCCTCCTCGACGTGCTCCATAATGCCGCCGATGTATAGTTCCTCGCCATCGAACAGTGCGTCGACATCGATTTCGATGGCGTCTTGCAGGAACTTGTCGATGAGCAGCGGGGAGGGCAGGCGGCCGGAGACCACGGTATCGGCCTTGGCCTCGGCAAGTGCGCGGTCCACGTACTTGTTGAGCTGCTTGTCATCGTAGACGATTTCCATGCCACGACCGCCGAGCACGTAGCTCGGGCGCACGAGCACCGGGTAACCGATGCGGTGGGCGGCTTCCTTGGCCTCTTCGAGGCTCAGGGCGGTGCCGTAACGCGGGGCGTTCATCTCCGCCTTCTTGAGTACTTCGCCGAACAGCTCACGGTTCTCGGCCAAGTCGATGGATTCCGGGGTGGTGCCGAGAATCGGCACGCCGGCAGCCTTCAGACGCGCGGCCAGGGACAGCGGGGTCTGGCCGCCGAGCTGGACGATGACGCCCTTGACCGGGCCCATCTTCTTCTCGGCCTCGTAGATCTCGAGCACGTCTTCGAAGGTGAGCGGCTCGAAGTAGAGGCGGTCGGACATGTCGTAATCGGTGGACACGGTCTCCGGGTTGCAGTTGACCATGATGGTGTCATAGTCCTTGCCAAGCTCCTGCACGGCGTGCACGCACGTGTAGTCGAACTCGATGCCCTGACCGATGCGGTTCGGGCCGGAGCCGAGGATGATCACAGCCTCGCGTTCGCGCGGGCGCAGCTCGGTTTCGTCGGCGTAGCAGCTGTAGTAGTACGGCGTGGCGGCGTCGAACTCGGCGGCGCAGGTGTCGACGGTCTTGTAGACCGGGCGCAGACCGTAGGTCCAGCGCAGTTCGCGGATGGTGTTCTCGCCTTCATCGCCCAAACCACGCAGGTGGGCCACCTGCACGTCGGACAGACCGGCGAGCTTGGCCTTCTTGAGCAGCCTCGGGGTGAGGGTTTCGGCCTCGCGCACCGTCATGGCGGTCTCATTGATGAGGAAGATCTGCTTCAGGAACCACGGGTCGATCTTGGTGGCCGCGAACACCTGCTCCAGCGTGGCACCGCCCCAGATGGCGCGCATGAGCTGCAGGTAACGGTGTTCGGTCGGGGTGTGGATGGCCTCAAGCAGTTCGGCCACTTCTTCGGCGGACGGCTTCTCGCCATCCCAATTGAAGCCCATGTGGCGCTTGTCGATGGAGCGCATGGCCTTGCCGAGGGACTCCTGGAAGTTGCCGGCCAGGGCCATGGCCTCGCCCACGGACTTCATGGAGGTGGTCAGGGTGGGGTCGGCGCCCGGGAACTTCTCGAAAGCGAAGCGCGGCACCTTGGTGACCACGTAGTCGATGGTCGGCTCGAAGGAGGCCGGCGTGGACTGGGTGATGTCGTTGCGAATCTCGTCGAGCGTGTAGCCGAGGGCCAGCTTGGTGGCGATCTTGGCGATCGGGAAGCCGGTGGCCTTGGAAGCCAACGCGGAGGAACGGGACACGCGCGGGTTCATCTCGATGACGATGATACGGCCGGTGTCCGGGTTGACGGCGAACTGGATGTTGCAGCCGCCGGTGTCGACGCCCACGCCACGGATGATGGCGATGCCGATGTCACGCAGCTTCTGGTATTCGCGGTCGGTCAGGGTGAAGCAGGGGGCCACGGTGATGGAGTCACCGGTGTGCACGCCGACCGGGTCGACGTTCTCGATCGGGCAGACGACCACGACGTTGTCGTTGCGGTCGCGCATGAGCTCGAGCTCGAATTCCTTCCAACCCTCGATGCCCTCTTCGATCAGGACTTCGTCGGTGGGCGAGTAATGGATGCCGGCGCCGGCGATGCGGTGCAGCTCCTCCTCGTTGTGGGCGATGCCGGAGCCCAGGCCGCCCATGGTGAAGCTCGGGCGCACGACCAGCGGGTAGCCGAACTTCTCGGCGATCTTGTCGACTTCCTCGATGCTGTGGGCGATGTCGGAGCGGGCGGATTCGGCGCCGGCCTCGTCAACGACCTTCTTGAACAGTTCACGGTCCTCGCCACGGTCGATGGCTTCCAGGGAAGCACCGATCAGTTCGACGTTGTACTTCTCCAGGACGCCGGCCTCGCCCAGCGCCATGGCGGCGTTGAGTGCGGTCTGGCCGCCCAAGGTGGGCAGGAGCGCGTCGGGGCGTTCCTTGGCGATGATCTGCTCGAGGATCGGGGTGGCGATCGGCTCGATGTAGGTGGCGTCAGCCATCTCCGGGTCGGTCATGATGGTGGCCGGGTTGGAGTTGACGAGGATGACGCGGATGCCTTCCTCACGAAGGACGCGGCATGCCTGGGTGCCCGAGTAATCGAACTCCGCAGCCTGACCGATCACGATCGGGCCGGAGCCGATGACCATCACGGATTTGATGTCGGTGCGCTTCGGCATATCACTTACCTTCCTTGGAGTTGTTCTTCATAAGTTCGCAGAAACGGTCGAACAGGTAGGCCGCATCGTGCGGGCCTGCTGCGGCCTCCGGGTGGTACTGCACGGAGAATGCGGGGATGTCCACGCACTGCAGGCCTTCGACCACGTCGTCGTTCAGATCGATGTGGGAGACGAACACCTTGCCGTACTTGCCGTTTTCAAACGGCGCGTCGACCTGCTTGCCGATCGGGGCGTCGACCGCGAAGCCGTGGTTGTGGGCGGTGACCTCGACCTTGCCGGTGGTCAGATCCTTGACCGGCTGGTTGATGCCGCGGTGGCCGAACTTGAGCTTGTAGGTGCCGAAGCCGAGTGCGCGGCCGAGCAGCTGGTTGCCAAAGCAGATGCCGAAGAACGGGTAGCCGGCGTCAAGTACCTGGCGCAGCAGCTCGATTTCGGGACCGGCCTGTTCCGGGTCGCCCGGGCCGTTGGAGAAGAAGACGCCGTCCGGGTTCAGGTTCTCGATTTCGGCGAAGGTGATGGTGGAGGGCACCACGTGCACGCGGCAGCCGCGTTCGGCCATGCGGTGCGGGGTCATGCCCTTGATGCCGAGGTCCACAGCGGCCACGGTGTACAGCGGCTCCTTGCCTTCGTACTCGCCGCACGGTTCGATGGTGTAGGTCTCCTTGGTGGACACCTCGTCGTACAGGCTCAGACCCTGCATCTGCGGGGTGTTCTTGACGTCTTCGAGCAGCTGCTCGATGGTCTTGAGCGCGCCGGTGGCCTGATCGGTCAGGGCGTCGCCGGAGAAGATGCCGGCGCGCATCACGCCTGCGGAACGCAGGTGGCGCACCAGCTTGCGGGTGTCGATGTGGCTCAGGCCGACGATGCCGTTCTTGGCGAGGTCGTCGTCCAGGCTGCCTTCGGCACGCCAGTTGCTCACGTTCGGAGAGGGATCACGCACAATGTATCCGGCAACCCAGATGCGGGAGGACTCAGGGTCTTCGCTGTTGACGCCGGTATCGCCGATGTGCGGGAACGTCTGCACAACGATCTGGCGATCGTAGCTCGGATCGGTGAGCGTCTCCTGGTATCCGGTCATACCGGTGGCGAAGACGATCTCACCGGTCGTCTCGCCGAGGGCGCCGTATGGCTCCCCCACATATACCTGTCCGTCTTCCAAAACGAGGACTGCATCGTCCTTGTCATACATCGGAATTGCGATGGTCCCGGACTCGTTCTGGCTCACCAAAACCCCCTTATGTTTTTCGGGTATTCGTACCAAGGTTAACGGCCAGCGCAGACTCACACGCCGTTGGACGCAAAGTCTCGCCCCCGCTGGCGGGGCTGTCGGCAAGGTGCCGACTTGAGAATGTACGGCGGCACAAGTGTCCGCCCATGAAAAAGCCTCCCGAATGGGGAGGCTGAACAACAAATGACTAATCGACCGTCGGCTGAATCTCAGCGGACGGGGCAGCAGGCTCGTCGGATGCACCGGACGAATCGGGCGAATCGGAAACATCGCCCTCATCGGTCGGCTCGGATGCGGCGGCAGCGGAATCGGACGATTCCTCATCGGCCTCTTCTGCCACGGACTCCGGTGCCGGTGCTGCATTCTTGGCGGTGCACACCGCAGACAGCAGGCCATGGATGAAAGCGGGCGAATCGTCATCGCACAGGGTCTTGGCCAATGCCAGAGCCTCGTCGATGGCGACCTTGTCCGGCACATCATCGGTGAACAGAATCTCCCAAGCGGCGATACGCAGAATGTTGCGATCGACCACGCCCATACGGCGGACCTTCCAACCCGTGGAGTGTTCGTCCAGGGTCATGTCGATCTGACGACGGTGCTCGGCCACGCCCTTGACGATTTCAATGGCATAGTCGGGAAGCGGGGTCTGGGCACCGGGATGTGCGATGCGCTCGTCAAGCAGGGAGAGAATATCCTGGCTTTTTTCGTCGGCTTCGTACAGGGTGTTCAGAGCCCTTTTGCGCGCGGTGGAACGTGCCATACTGCTGCTGTCCTAGTCCTTTATACGGTCGGTCGTCTGTTGAGGATGCGGAGATCAGTTGTTCTCGCGGCCGGTGTAGGAACCGTCCTCGGTGTTGATCTTGACGCGGTCGCCCTCATTGATGAACAGCGGGACCTGAATCTCGGCACCGGTCTCAACGGTGGCCGGCTTGGTGCCGGCGTTGGAACGGTTGCCCTGCAGGCCCGGCTCGGTGTGGGTGACGGTCAGGACGACGGAAGCCGGCAGCTCGACGGACAGCGGGGTGCCGTCGTGGAAGGACACGACGCAGTCGGTGCCTTCGAGCAGGAACTTGGCCTGGTCGCCGACCAGGGTCTTCGGAATGAAGATCTGGTCGTAGGTGGTCATGTCCATGAAGACGAAGTTGTCGCCGTCTTCATAGGAGTACTGGAGGTTGCGGTTGTCGACGGTTTCGAATTCCATCTTCATGCCCGCGTTGAAGGTCTTGTCGACGATCTTGCCGGAAAGCACGTTCTTGATGGTGGTGCGCACGAAGGCGGGGCCCTTGCCCGGCTTGACGTGCTGGAACTTCATGACGGTCCACAGCTGCCCGTCGAGGTTCAGGACGGATCCGTTCTTGATGTCGTTAGTAGTCTGTGCCACGTTATTCACCTATTTCAAATTCAAACTAGCTTAGGCAAAGCCCAAAAATTGCCTCGGCTATTATGCCACACCGGGTATACAGGAAGTGAACGCTGGGGTTTCCCATGTGCCCCCGGCTAGACTGGATGAATATGCGATCCTTCTTCGAAGCCATATCCGTGTCCTGCGTCATCCCCGCGCAATCGCCGGCGGACGACGAACGCACGGTGTTCGAGAACCTGTCCTTTGCTGTGGAGCGCGGCGAGATCGTCGATCTGGTGGGACCGTCCGGCTCCGGCAAGTCGAGTCTGTTGACCGCGTGCGCCCGGCTCAACCCGCATGCGCACGGCACGTTCGCCCTTGAAGGCAAGGGCAGCGGCGAGTTCACGCCGCAGCAGTGGCGGCGGGATGTCGCCTACCTGCCGCAGAAGCCGATTCTGACGGGCAAGAACGTGGCCGAGGCGATCCGCCTGCCCTGGACGCTCGCGATTCGCAGCAAGGGCGGCAAGGCCGAGCAGCTGCTGCCCGACGAGCGCATCCGCACGACGTTGGACGCGATGGGCTGCGAGGACATCGATCTGGAGCGCGCCCCGCACGACCTGTCCGGCGGCCAGACGGCCCGCGTGGCCCTGGCCCGCACACTGCTCACCGATCCGAAGGTGCTGCTGGCCGACGAGGTAGATGCCGGTCTCGACGACGACAACGCAGCCAAGGTGGCTACGATCATGGCGGATGCCGCCACACGCGGCATGGCGATCATCCGCATCCGCCACCGTCCGCCGGACGGACGGGCCACCCGCACGCTGACGCTGGACAAGGGGCGGCTGACCGAACGCGAGATGACGGATTCGGCGACGCAGGACGCGAACGCGGTGCCTGACGGCGCCGATGAAAATGAGGAGACGCAGGCATGAGCGGCGATCTGGGCAATTCCTACAACATCGATATCTGGGGTCTGCTCATCGCGCTGGGCATGGTGGCCGTGGCGGCCATCATCAGCGAACTGATGCACATGGGCATCGGCAAGACCCTGATGTGGTCGTCGTGCCGCGCATTGGTGCAGCTGTGCGCCATGGGCTTCATCATCGGCTACGTGATCCGGTCGAACAACGTGTGGATGGTGTTCTCCCTGATGGCGGTCATGCTGGTGGCGGCCGTGCAGATCGTGATGTCCCGCGCACGCGGCATCCCCAAGGGCCTTGCCGGGCCGATCTTCCTGAGCCTGGTCATCACCATGCTGCTGATGCTGGCGCTGGTCACCGAGCTCATCGTGCGCCCGCACCCGTGGTACGCGCCCCAGCTGGTGGTGCCCCTGACCGGCATGCTGCTGGGCAACACCGTAACCGCCTTGGCGGTGGGATTGAGCCGTTTCTACGAGAGCATGGAGGAGCGGCGTGACGAGGTGGATATGATGCTGGCGCTGGGAGCGACCCCGTGGGAGTCGGCCCGCCCGTCCATCGTCTCGTCGATTCGCTTGGGCCTGCTGCCCACCACCGCCTCGCTGGCGTCCAGCGGCATCGTGACGATCCCGGGCATGATGGCCGGTCAGGTGATCGCCGGCGGCGACCCGCTCAACGCCGCCAAGTACCAGTTCGTGGTCCTCGACGCCATCGCCGCGCTGACCCTGCTGGCCGACGGCCTGATCATGGTCATGATCTACCGCACCTGCTTCACCGCCGACGACCAATACCGCCCGCCCGAAGCGCGCTAATCAGCTAAGCTCCCTCTGATAAGCTCCCTCTGACGAGGGAGCTGTCGAGCGCAACGAGACTGAGGGAGAGACCACCCTACGCGATGGTGACCAGCGTGCCGTCCGGCACCTGGTCATAGAACCATTGCGCGTCGGCCACGGCCAGGCGCACGCAGCCGTGCGAGGCGGGCTGGCCGAGTTTGGCACCCTCCTCCGGCAGATAGTCGCCGAAGGCCTCGCCGGTCGGCACCGAGTGGAACAGGTACGAACCGTAGAACTGCACCCAATAGTCGGCGCCCATGCCTTCTTCGGCATTGTAGAAGTGTTCACCGCGCGTATCGATGGTGTACGAGCCGTGCGGGGTGGCGTCGTCGACGCCGGTACTGGCGATCATCGTATAAATGGTCTGGCCACCGGACTTGACGTACACCCGTTGTTTGGCGAGACTGACCTCCACGCTCAGGTCGGAGTACTGGGATAGGTCGGGCTGTTTGCCGGTCGGTCCCTTCCAGTCCACGCTTTGCGCGGCTTTGTCATCGCCGTTCTGCGTGTTCTGCGTCTTCCGCGACCCGCCCTGTTTGCCGCTATCGGGAACCTGCTTGCGGGTAACGGCCGTGGGCTCGTTCGCCGCTGCGGTTGCGGCGGCGGTTGCGGTGTCGGCTCGCGGCCAGCTGCGCTGCGCCGCCGCGGTCTCGACTCCGGCGCCGATCAGGCAGAACAGGATACAGCAGGCGACCACTCCGCGCCGAATCGCGTAGACCCGATCGCGACTCCAATTCACGTTCAACGTCGGCAGCCTCACCATATGCCTCTTCTCACCACAAAGACCATTCGGGTCGATTGTAAACAGGCATTGCGACGCCCTACGCCTCGGTTTCAGCCGTGATCTCGACTGCAGGAACGGCATCGTCCGGGGAATCTTCGCCCGACGCCGGCACCGTCCAGCGCCGCCGCAGCAGCATCCACAGGCCGATGAAGCACAGGAGCCCACCGGTACGGTGGTAGACACTCATCTCCTGAGTGAGTCGCTGCACGCGGCCGGCAATCTGGCGCGTACGGGTATGCGATTTGACGATGGAGAAACGTGAGACGCACAGCATCGCGTAGTACACGGCGCTCACGATGAACAGCACGGACATCGTCCACAATCCCATCGCCAGTTTGACGATGGCCATAATGCCGCCGAGCGTTGTGGAGAAGGCGACGGCCAGTGCGACTTTGTCGTTGTTTTCCATGGCGCCCAGGATGTTCAGCGTGGTGGATTTGCCGGCGCCGGATGCGCCGAGGAGACTGCCTGGCCATTCCTGCAACCGGTCCTGTTCCCCGGCGAGCCGGATATCGACTCCATCGCCGATCCGGCCGAACGCAAACGCCGCATCCTTCTGAAGCAGTTCTACGTTTCCGGCATCATCGGCACATTCCGTGCAGCGCTAAGCGGCTCGATCATGACCACCCCCACCGAGATCGGGCACTTTGTCTCCGAAGAACTGCTCCCCCGCATCGCGCCGCATATGCAAATGCCATCGCAATCGGAAACAGCGCAGCAGCCAGCGGCATCACCGCAAGCCCAGTAGCGAGGTCAACCCACAGCTGGCGGCGCGGGAAACAGGTCGCGCCGCCCAGTACGCGAATCCGGCGAGCTTCTACCGAGTCGCGAGGAAGAAGAAACGTGGGAAGGGGAAGATGATGCTGCCGTCCGACTGTGTGGGGTATTCCTCGCGGACTTGGGCGAACACTTCGGCCTCGAACTTCTTGCGCCCGGCGTCGTCAAGCGCTTGCAGATACGGCCTCATGCCGGTGCCACGATACCAGTCCATAATCGCCTCATGCGAGGGCAGCGTGTGCATGTACGTGACCTTCCACATGCGGAAGGCGCTGGCATGCGCATGCAGCAGCTCCCAGTATTCGGGCGGCGTGAGGTTGTAGAACTCGCGTTGCTGCGGCAGCTTGTCCGCGAACGCGGGCGAGTGCACGATACCACCGATGATGCGGTGAATCGGCTCCTCATAGTTCATCGGCGTCTGCACAGCCAGCACTCCCCCGACCCTGAGCCGGGCGAGCAGTCCGGGAATCAGATGCGGATGGTCCGGCACCCATTGGATGCAGGCATTGGAGAAGACCACGTCGAAGTCGGCCGGCAGCTCGTCCAGCCGCGCGGACACGTCGCACAGCTGGAAATCGATGTCGGGATAGGTTTTGCGCGCTGTCTCGATCATGACCGGCGAGCTGTCGACGCCGAGAATCTTGGCATGGGGATAGCGCTCGCGCAGCACGGCCGTGCTGTTGCCCGGCCCGCAGCCAATATCCAGCACGCGCGTGACGCTGCCGTCGTCCGGCGGCAGCTGCATCGCCAGATCACGCGCCGGCTGCGTGCGCTCCCGTTTGAATCGCAGATACTGTTCCGAATCCCAGGTAACCATGCTCCCCACGCTAATCAGCCATTCACATATCGGCCGATATTATCTCACAATTCAGCCGAGCAGGGCGTCGCGGCGGGCGATGAGCCCGTCAATCGCGGCCTCGCCTTCGATGACGGTGAAGGTCAGGGACTTGCGTTCGCTGGCCTGCGGGGCGATGGCGTGCAGGTCGCCGCGCTGCTCGTGCCAGCCTCGGCCGTGGACGCTGGAGTTCGAGGGTTCGAGGCCGACCACGTAGTCGCCCGCACCCGTCGACTTCCATTCCATGAAGTATGGGAAGAGGCTGGCGTCGAAGTCGATGACGACTCCGAGTCCGAGCTTGCGGTTGACCACGGCGGCGAAGCTGCGGCCGTTCTCGTCGGCGGCGAGCTCGTGCAGGTACACGCTTTCGGGACTGATCGTCGCGGAAGGATTCGTTGGTCACCTCATCCTCGACCGTGATCGACAGCCGGCCGTACACGCTGGTGATTGTGCGACGCAGTACGAGGTTCTCGCCGCGGTATTCGAACTGGCAGACGTCGAGGGCGCGGTCGGCCATGGACACGAAACGCAACGGACCGTTCTTCACCTCGATGGCCTTGAGGCCGTGGGCTCGGCCTTCCTAGTATTCGATCGGGCGCACGTAGGCGGCCTGCTGAAGGCTGCCCATATGGGCCAGCATGTCGGCTCGCGTGCTGTGTTCTGTGGACGTCATCGTCGTCACCGATCCTTGATATTTATGCCTCACGCCTGCGCAGCGGCGGCATCCGCGGCGTCGTCCTTCAGGGCACGCAGCAGGGCCTTGTTGCGGGATTCGATGATGCGCTTGCCGTCCTCGCCCTGCCAGGAGAAGAAGCCCTGGCCGGTTTTGGCGCCGAGATTGCCTTCTCTGACCTTCTCGGCGAGCAGCGGGCTCGGGCCGGTGCCGTTGTCCATATCGTCGAACAGGTAAGTGCTGATGTTATAGAACACATCGAGGCCGCCGAGGTCGATGCTGGCGAGGGGGCCGACCAGATTCCAGCGACGGCCGAGACTGTACTTCATCACGTCGTCCACGGTGGCCGCGTCCGCGATGCCCTGCTGGACGATGTAGAACGCCTCGCGCAGCACGGCCAGTTGCAGGCGGTTGCCCACAAAGCCCAGCGATTCCTTCTTGATCTTCGCCGGCTTCTTGCCGATCTTGGCCATGAGGTCGAAGGTGATGTCCACCACCTTCGGATCGGTCTTCTCACCCGGCACCACTTCGACCAGCGGCATCAACTGCGCGGGGTTCCAGAAGTGCGCCACCACGAAGCGTTCGGGCTTCTTCAGCACCGACTGCAGCGCGGTGGGGCTCAGGCCGGAGGTGTTCGTGGACAGAATCGCGTCCTTGGGGGCGGCGTGCTCCACTTCGGCCCAGACGGACTTCTTGATGTCAAGGTTCTCGGCCACGGATTCGATGACGAAGTCCACGTCCGCCACGCCGCTCGCATAGTCGGCGTAACCGGTGATGCGGGCCAGCACCGCGTCCAAGGTGTCGCCATCCTTGAGTAGTCCGGCTTCGGCAAAGTCCTCGGCATCCGAACGAATCGCCTTCATCGCCTTCTCCAGCGAGGCCTCGCCGCGGCCGACCAGATGCACCGGATATCCGGACAACGCGAACTGCAACGTGATCGCGTGGCCCATGGTTCCCGTGCCGACGTTCGCAATCGTCTTGATATCGTCCACTGTCTCAATCACGGAGACCCCTTCTTTCCGGCGGTTCGTCTGGCGTTGGTGTACGCATGAACAGCACCGTGCCGTTATGCGTTTGCTCGCATTCTATGCCGATTTCGCTACGTGAACATTTACTGAACATTTCGCGGATTCGACTAGTACAAATCCCCATATCAGCACAAAAGCGTGGTGCCGCAACACCGAAGTGTTACAGCACCACGCTGAAATGTTCATGTCGTTACGCTGCTATCGCGCACCCACAGCGGAATCGATAGGAAACCTCACCGGAGTAGGTGAACACGGGGGCGACCAGCATGGACGGACCGAACATATACTGACGGTCCAGCGTGCGGCATGCCGGGTCATCGGGGAACTCCACGAACATGGAACGCATGACCGGAGTACCGTTCACATGAGGCTGCAGGCCAAGCTGGTAGACATACGGCATGAGTTCAAGCTTGAGCTTGGTGAACTCGCGCACCACATCCACGGCGGTCTGGCCGGGCACCAATGCGACGCCGTTCTTCTCGTCCTCCTCGTCGAACAGCCACGGCACACGGTACACGGTGGAACCGTGCAGTCGCGAGTGGGAGCCGAGCATGCCGAACGCCACCCAACGCTTGTAGACGGCCGGATCCGGGAACGCACCTTCGAAGCCACCGATGCCGTGACTCCAGAAGCCGAAGCCGGAGGAGGTCAGCGACAGGCCGGCACGCAAGGACTGGGCCATGCCATTGAAGGTGGACTCGCAGTCACCGCCCCAATGCACGGGCTGCTGCTGGCCGCCGACGGTGGCGGAGCGCGCATACAGGCAGGCGTTGCCCTTGCCGTAGGTTTCTTCGATGGCTTCGAACACGGCCTGGTTGTACAGCTGGGTGTACCAGTTGTGCATGGAGAGCTTCGGAGAGCCGTCATACCAGACGACGTCGCGCGGGATACGCTCGCCGAAATCGGTCTTGATGGCGTCCACGCCCTGATTCAGCAACGCCTTGACCTTGTCCTTGAACCATTCACGGGCGGCCGGGTTGGTGAAGTCCACCAAGCCCATGCCGGCCTGCCAGAAGTCGGTCTGCCAGACTTCGCCATTGGGCTTGCGCACCAGATAGCCCTTGTCTTCGTGCAGGCGCTTCAGCGTGGATTCGATGTCGCCGAAGAAACGCTTGTCCCACTCGAAATCGCACCAATGGAACTCGCGCATCCAGTAGCAGTCGTAGTGGAAGGCGGCCAGCGGAATATCACGCTCGGCCATACCGTCGATGAAGGAGTTGATGGTGGCCTCGGTGTTCTCGGAACCGATCTCAAAGGAGACATGGCCACGGTTGTTGACCAGTACGCCATACCCATTGGAGGTCATGTAGAACGGGATGTCCTTGTAGCCCTGCTCGGAAGCAGTGCCGCCATCCTCATTCCAGATGTCGACGCTCTGACCATTCTTCACGTAAGCGCCGAAGCGTTCGCCCAAGCCGTATACGTCTTCGCCAACCGACAGATGCAGCTGGATGGCAATGAACACGTCGGATTCATCACGGGCGGAACCGTCCATGGTCACACCGAATTCGCCGACCGGCTGGGCGGTGACGTTCGATTCGGCACCGAGCTTGAATCGGCCCAGCGACTTGCCTGCGGACTCAGTGAGCACCTTGCCGTCCTCGCCGATGAAGGTCAGGTTCCAGGGGGCGCCCTTGACGACCTTCGCGGTAAGTCCGCCAGTGGTCAGCGTGACGTCCGCGCCATTGACGCCGACTTCGCCATCACCATTGCCGTTCGCCTGAACGGTCACGTAATCACGGTTGCCGGGTTCGTCGGCATTGAGCGGGAATCCGGGGTATTCGGTGGCGCCTTGCCAGTGTTCGGCACACACACGAATCACGCCTTCCGCAGGTGTGGTGATGTCCACATTGAATGTGGGCAGGTTCAGGGTATCGTATCGGCCGCGCACCACGGAGGTCGGGGCGAGGACGTTGAGGCTTTCGGTGGTGGCATCCGCCGCCAGTTCGTAGGCTTCACGAGCGTAGAGGGCGTCGACGCCGTCACGAATCATCCAGTAGCCGTTGGTGAACTTCATTGTTGCTGTGCTCCTTGTGGGAGAGGCGGTTCCGGCCGGCAGGGAACAAGGCGGCCGAAACCAAAATCAATATGTGCTGCTTGTTGATTGAATTGCCTGTTGTGCGAATGACCTTACTTCACCGCGCCGGTGGTGATGCCGTACCAGTCGCCGGAGCCCATCATGCCTTGCTCATCGTACTTGCCGGTGTCGGCCAAGGAACCGGTGATAATCTTGTCCCAGCCATATTCGGACACGTAATCGTTGAGGTTGGTGAGCAGGCCTTGGCTGGCGAGCAGGCCGGACGTGGCGTTGCCCTTGTTGTATTCCGTAACGTCCGGAGCGTCGTCGGAGTTGAGGACCTGGGAGGCGTTCTGGCGAATCTGTTCGAAGGCCTTCTTCTCGAATTCGACCTTGACGCCGGTCTCACACATTTTCATGCTTTATGCAAAAAATGTGAGGCATACGCACATTTCCCATCAAACGCACAGGTGCAAGAATGGCAGCAATTCGCCATTTTTGAAATCACCATGTGCGTTTGACGGCGCGTAAGCCTCACATTGTTCTCAGCAGGACCGAATTTCTGTGAGCCCCCCTATAGCGCTCCCCTACGCAATATGTCCGCAAACGACCACACCACATGGGCGATACGCGCCAATTCGGCGTAACGGCCGATGGACAGCCACTGCACACGGTACCGTTCGAACCACAACTCCAAATCGGCGGCAAGACGGGCGCGGCGCGAGGTATCCAGCGCACGGCCGGTCACATCCTTGGTGCCACAGGCGTCCTCGCCGCCAGCCAATACCAGCAGTTCCTCACCCAGTCTATTGAACAACCGCTGCCCATCCAGCATCACCCACAGCAGCTCCGGGTTCAATCCTCCTCGTGCCGAGCCATCGAGCACCGCGACAACCGCACTGCCGCAATCAATCAACGCCCGGTCGCAATCCCGGCGTCGTTCGGGACGGGCATGGTTCCGCAGGAGCAGTCGGCGGCGCGCGTCGGCGCATCCCAGCGCACGGTCAAACATGAGCTCTCCCCCGCACGACCGTTCCACATACGATGCCACATCCGTATTCAGCATGCCGGTGCCGGAACCGTATTCCAGTTCCAGCACTTGCACGGCGAGGTCCCAGGGGAACGACACTCCATCGGAGTCGATGCGAGCGAGTGAATCCATAAGCCAACCGGATTCGTCGCCATACGCCAGATTAGAAATCCGATGGTTCATTTCGCATGCGTCAATTGCAATCGGGTTCCACGCGTTTTGCGCACCGTAGCACAGTCCCGGCACGCTCAACCGCGGATCATTGACATGCCCATAGTCACCCCAATCGGTGACCACCATGCCTTCCGCACCATATTTGAGCCCAGCCACCGCCATGCGGTACGTGTTCAGCCAGGCACCGTCATAGTCGGGGAAGAACCGGCTCCACGCACGCACGGCAGGGCACACGAATTGGCGGCGGCCTTGTGATGCGATGGTCTGGATCTTGCTTTCGTCGATATCCGGCTCATACATCCAGTTGAGCATCGTGATGTCGCCGGGCAGCAAGTCCATGGTGTGCGGATTCTCGAGCGCGATATCCGCCCACAGCATCGGTTGTAGACCACGATGGGCAAGCGTGCTGCATAGGTCTTTGACGAAATCGGCATACAGCTCATCGCGACTGGCGCCCGGCGAGTCCTGTACGGACCGGCCACGGCCCAAGTCGAAAGTCTCATCGCCACCAATATTGAAGGACCGCGAGCGGAACAGCGGCGCGTATTCCTCGATTAGGCGCGAGGCGAAATCGTGCGACTTGGGGTTGGCTGCGTTCAGTGTGTGGTGTTCCATTCGTTCGATGAAACTGAACGGACGGTCGGCGTCTTCGGGGAACTCTCCCAGTCCACGATGTTCACGGGTGCGCAGGTTCATATACATGTGCCCGAAAGTGGCCAAGGACGGCACCAGTTCGATGCCGTGGTGTGCGCAGTATTCGTCCAGGAACATGATGTCGTCGGCCGTGAGCGGGTCAGTGCCGCGCCACGCTTCGCTGAGCTCGCCGAAAGCGAAGGCATGTTCCACGTACAGCTGGAATTGGTTGTACTTATACAACGCCAGCTGGTCGATGAACCAGGTGAGGAACGCCATCGTCGGCACACGCCCGCGCGTCACGTCAAGACTGTAGGCGCGCACCGCGAACGCAGGCTTGTCTTGGATATGCAGGCAGGGCAAGGTCCGCGAGGTTTGCCTGATCATCTGCCGCAGTGTCTGCATGCCGTACCGCAATCCGCTTTCGCTGCCACCACGCACGGCGATGGTATCTGAGGCGAACACATCCAGCGTGTATTCGTCATGCGCCAATCGCGCATCCACACACAGCGATATGACGGTGCCGTTCATCGCTGCCGGCGCATCCGCGCCCGCACCCGCATCTCGCGCTTTTTCGGCGGCATTGGCACCGGCGTCGGCTTCATCTGTGGCTGTGAGGACTCGGCGCGTACGGACGGCGACGCCGCAGTAACGCTCGAGTTCGCTGGACAGCTGCTCGATTGGCAGCGTTTCCCAGGTCTCATCGGCATCTTCGGTGACGGCATATTCGGGAATTCGTTTCTCGATCGTCACCAAGGACCCGATCATAGCCGTGCCATGCGTGTATTCCAATGTCACCGGAGCGGGAATCAGGGTGAGACACGGCGTTGCGGCATCAGCCTTATATTCGAATGTGGGCACAGCTGTTCCTTTCATACTGTTTTTATTATCGTTCATCCGCTGACGGCAGGCGACACGCGGTCACGCCGCCATCAGCGGACGAATCGTTTGGTGAGGTACGGCGGCATACGCTATTTCACGGCACCGGTCGTCACACCCTTCATGATGTTGCGCTGGATGAGCATGAAGAACACCACCACCGGCAACGAGAAGGTCACCGAAGCGGCCATCTGCCCGCCGAAATCGGTGCCCATGGTGGGTGCCGAGAAGGACGACAGCCATACCGGCAGCGTGTACTTCGACTGGTCCTTCATGAACGTATAGGCGATCATGTAGTCGTTCCAGGCGTTGATGAACGCGAACACCGAGGTCGAGACGATGCCGGGCGCGGCCAGCGGGAAGGTGATCTTCCACAGAATCTGCCAGTCGTTCGCGCCTTCCACGGCCGCGGATTCGAAGATGTCCTTCGGGATGTTCAGGAAGAACCCGCGCATGTTCCAGATCGCGAACGGCAGCACCATGGCGATGTACGCCAGGATCAGGCCGCTGTATTTGTTGAGCAGGCCGAGCTGGTTGTAGATGATGATCTGCGGGATGATGCCGCCAGAGGTCATCTGGATGGCCAGCACGAACACCATGATCGGCTTGCGCCCGCGGAAGCGGTACAGGGTCAGGGCCGTGCACGCGAAGAACGCGACAATAATCGACAGGACGATCGAGAGGTGCATGGGCCAGAACACGGGGGTCGTGGTCATGATCTCATCGCGCGGCTTTACGGCGGTGATAATCATCCAGTAGACCGGGAAGAACCATACGACGCAGAACAGCAGGGCGAGGATAGTGGTGCCGGCGCGGCGCGCGATCTTGCCGGGGTTGGTTCGGCGGCGGGGCGGTGCAGACTGCGCTGCGCCATGCGATACGGCCCGTGGATTCTCAACACATTTCATAAGGACGACCCGCTATTTCAGGGATTCGCCAATATCAGCGTGCCAGTCGCCATTTCCGGCGTCGGCTATGGCAGCGCCACCCCTTCCCCACCGTCGACATCGACAACCGACTCGCTTCACGCAAGCTCACCGAGCATATGTTGGGGCGCGGGTATCGACGAATCGCCTATATCATCGGACCGTCGTACTTGCCGACGTCGACGCCGACGCCAGCGTGCCCGCAGCTGACCACCGTGCGCCAGCCAATGGACGCATTCGGCGTCAGCTTGGCTACCCTAGTGCTTGACCAGATCGAGGACCGGCCGTTCCAGCGCACGGGGCTCCTGCCCACCGAGGTCGTAGCCAGATAGGCGCGCAGAGAACGGTTCTCAATAATGTCTGTGCACACTTCTCTACGCCCGAAGCACACATGGAATATGCCCTAATCACTGCCATGTCGCCATTTGCGATGATGTGAGATTGTTATGTTCTTGTTCATTTGAGCGCACAGATACTACTGAGAACCGTTCTCTGCGCAAATAGACAATGTGGATAACTCCATAAGCTGGAACCACATTGCCCTGCCTGGCTTGCATTCAAGTCCAAATCAGCTTTACGGTCGCACCATGAGCTCTTTTATGCATGAGGATATTGTCGGCCGACGCCGAGCAGAACGTGAACGCTGCAATGATGCTGCGCGCCGTTCGAAAGGTCCATTGCTGGTGGGATACATCAATGCGGCCAACTACTACGGCGCGCCCATCCCCCGACATTGCACGCTATCTGTTGATGCCGTGCACGCCTGTGTTTCCAGTGCCAACAAACGCAGACGAATCAAAGGCGTGGTCTTCCATGTGTTTAAGGGAAAACTGGATATCCGCAAAAAGGATTATGAACAGTTCTGGATTGCCTCGCCGGTCATGATGTGGGCTCAGATGGCCCAATACTCTACATTGGAGGAACTTGCGGCCATTGGAGCCTCTTTGATGAGCCGCGATAAACGGCGCAGAATGGCCACTCGCAAGGATTTCGATACTTACTTGGAAATCAGTCCGCGGTTCATAGGTCGTAACAAATGCCACGAGGCACTGCCCTACATGACAGAGAACACGGATTCTCCGCCGGAAAACACGCTGTTTGGGATGCTGAAGGATTCAGGCTTGGGATGCCCCACCGCCAACTATCGCGTGAATATCGGCAACTCATACGTCATATTGGATATGGCATATCCGGACTGCCGCGTCGCGTTCGAATATCAGGGAGCCTATCACGCCGATCCGGCACAAATGCGAATCGACGCGGCAAAGCGAAACGCATTGCAACTGCTCGGCTGGATCGTCATTCTCGTCACTGCGGATGACCTGAGAACAGCCGACACGCGGCATCGTTTTATCGAGATGGCCCATGTCGTGGT
>OJSD01002351.1_pt1 | contig 18420 bp, 18 predicted proteins | sample 1599391 | NCBI WGS metagenome assembly OJSD01 (sample SAMN04168656, study PRJEB22393) | human gut metagenome | biome: human gut microbiome; feature: stool | host: Homo sapiens | collected 2014-03-17 | reverse complement strand
CGACCACCGAGATCTACACTCTTTCCCTACACGACGCTCTTCCGATCTATGACGGCACCGGTGTGGACCGGCAGATCCTCTCCGGCATCCACAAGTGGTATGAGCCGGAGGATCTGGTGGGCAAGACCCTGATCGCCATTGTGAACCTGCCGCCCCGGAAGATGATGGGCCTGGAGAGCAACGGCATGCTGATCTCCGCCGTCCACACCGAGCACGGTGAGGAGTGCCTGCACCTCATCATGGTGGATGATTCCATCCCGGCGGGCGCGAAGCTGTGCTGAGGGCTTCGAGGGGGAGCAGGCTGACACCGTTGCGGCATTGCAATTCCCGGCCCTGTTCGGGCCGCCAATCGCGCCGCTGCCTCGAAACAGCCTCACTTTTTCCGCCGCTGGCGGCATTTCGGCTGTTTCCCCTCGACCTCCCCCACCACCAGTCTGCGGACTGGTGTGTGCGCCCAGGGCGCACGGGTCAAGGGATTTTTGCCACGTACACGCCGCGGCGAAAATGATTGAAATTTCTTCGTTCGCCAACGGCGAACGAACTGGGGAAAACCAACGGTTTTCCCCTAGACCCCCTTTCCGCTGCAAAAACAGCCGGCACCGTTAGGTGCCGGCTGTTTTTTAACGCAGGGATTTGTGGGAGAGTTCTGTGTAGATCCGTTTGCCGTCAATCTGGTCTGACCGCAGGAGGGAGATCTGCCGGACCACCATGCTGGCGTGGGGGACGGTCACCTGCGGGGCCTCGCCCCGCCAGCGGCGGACCAGGGTGATGTGGGGCAGCCAGGGGCGGTCCTCCTGGCAGAAGCCCCGGGAGCGGAGGTCCGCCTGCAGGGACACGGCCAGCTCCTCCAGGGCCGGATCTGCTCGAACACCGGCCCACAACAGGTCGCCGAAGTGCCCCGGTGGGCCGCCCACCGCCAGGGAGAAAGGTCGGCAGGATACCTCCGACAGGGCGGCCCGGGCCCTGGCCGGGTCCTCTGCCTCCCCCAGGAAGGCCAGGGTCAGGTGCAGGTTCTCCGGCGGCGGGAAAGAGCCCCTGCCCTGGCGGCGCAGGGCGTCCTGAGCGGTCAGCAGTGCTTCCCGCACCGCGGGGGACAGCTGGATGGCCAGAAAGAGACGCATGAATTTTTCCTCCTTTTCACGGGGTTTTCATTGCGCTTTTGCCTGCTCCGGTGGTACAATAGGGACCATCGGCAACAGACGAAAGGAGTTCCCATGAGACTGCAAAGCGCGATTTTTGATATGGACGGCACCCTGCTGGACTCCATGCCTATCTGGCGGGACCTGGGCACCAGCGTCCTGCGGGGCCTTGGCATCGAGCCCGAGCCGGAGACCGACGAGATGCTGAAGACCCTCTCCCTCCGGCACGGGATCGCCTACTGCAAGGAGCACTACCACCTCCCCCAGACGGAGGAGGAGCTGATCGGCCGGGTAGTGGACCGGGTCGCGGATTTCTATCAGCATGAGGTCCAGGCAAAGCCCGGCGTGGACAAGTTTCTGTCCCTTCTGAAGATGGAGGGCGTGTGGATGTATGTGGCCACTGCCACGGACCGCCCTCTGGCGGAAGCAGCCCTCCGCCATGCAGGGATCGACCACTACTTCCGGGGACTTATCACTGTGGCGGAGGTGGGGGTCGGCAAAAAGGAGAGCGCCGAGATCTACGAGCGGGCCATGCGCCGCCTTCAGTCCAACAAGAAGGACACGGTGGTGTTTGAGGACGCCTTCCACGCCATCCAGACCGCCAAGGCCGCCGGGTTCCGGGTGGCGGCGGTGTACGACGCGTCCGAGGAGGCACACCAGGAGGAGATCCGCGGGCTGGCGGACTACTATATCCGTTCCTTTGAGGAGATGTTTGAGACCCGGGAGCTGGAGTGATCGCCTGCCTCGCAAAACAGAAGGCCCGTCCGGTCCGTCAGGACCGGGCGGGCTTCTTTGTCAGAGAGTCAGGATCTCCGCCTCGCGGGCGGCGTCAGATGCCGTCAGCGTATTGGCGGCGTCCAGCAGCGCCGTGCGGAAACTGCCGCTGCCCCGGTCTGCGGCCAGGTGCTCCGCCCGGCGGGCGCAGATCTTCCAGAAGGCGGAGGCCAGGGCAGCCGCCGCGGCGGCGTCCGGCTCCACGGCGGCGAACACACCGCACAGCACCGACAGCATACAGCCCGTGCCGGTGACGAGAGACATCCGGCCGCTGCCGCCGGTGACGCACCAGACCCGCGCCCCATCGGTGATGAGATCCTCCGGACCGGAGAGCAGCACCGCCGTTCCGCGGCGCCGGGCCAGGTCCATGGCGGTGTCCCTCCGGGCTTCCCGGCTGGCGGGCAGCGGGCTGTCCACCCCTTGTTCCTGCCCATCCGACCCCAGCAGGGCCCGGGCCTCCCCCAGATTCACTCGCAGAATGGACGGGGTGAACAGATCCAGCAGCGCCCGGACCTGTCCCAGCCGCCAGGGACTTGCGCCCACCCCCACCGGGTCCAGCACCACCGGATGACGGGCGGAGACGGCGCAAATCCGGCAGGCCCGGAATTTCTCCGCATCCGGGGTGCCGGTGTTCAGCACCGTGGCGTCGCTGACGGCGGAGATGGCTTCCATCTCTTCCGGTGCCTGGGCCATCATGGGGCTGGCGCCAACGGCCAGGGCCAGATTGGCGCAGTCGTTGGCGGTGACGATATTGCTGACGCAGTGGATCAGGGGCCGCTGGCGGCGGACTTTGTCCAGACGGGTGAAATCAAGCATGGAAGGACCCTTTCTCAGTTGGGATCAATGCTCCAATGCGGCCCGCATGGATTTGAGGGCGCCGCTCTTCTGGAGGGTGAATACCAGGATGCCGGCCAGAATGGAGCCGCCCACGGTGGAGACCAGGAAGGGCACCACATAGGCGTAAAAGGCGATGGAGCCGGCCACTACGCCCATAAAGGCCACCGCCACAGGATAGGACAGCAGGCCGCCGATGATGCCGGTGCCGAACACCTCGCCCGCCAGGGTCGCGGGCAGATTCCTGGTCTTCCAGTAGACCAGGCCGCACAGCAGGGCGCCGCACATGCTGCCTGGGAAGGCCAGGAGGCTGCCTAAGCCGAAGATGTTGCGCAGCAGGCTGGCCAGGAAGGCCACGGCCACGCCGTAGCCCGGGCCCAGGAACACGGCGCAGATGACATTGACCATGTGCTGCACTGGCGCGCACTGGCTGCCGAATACGGGAAACTGAAGCATACTGCCCACCACGGCCACGGCGCACAGCACGCCTGCCAGGGCCAGCTTCTTGGAATTGGTTTTCATAGAGATCGCTCCTTTGATCCATCAGAATTTGCAGGGAGAAAACAGCGTGCGAAACAGCGTTTTCCCCTTGCCATGCAAGGTCGGCAGGCGGGCATCCGCCTGCTGTGGAAAATCGGTCGAGGCTTTCTGGCCTCCTCTCACGCCGGAACACGGCTTCCCATCGCTGTTTTGCCGGCCCGGGCCCAGGGCGCTCCCCCTCAGCCCGCTCCCGGTGGTCCCCGGGGCGCCGGATGTTGTTTTCGCCGATGCACATCCCTTCCGTCTCAAAGTAAAAAACAGCGGGCGCCTGAGAGGGTGCCCGCCGTGCCGGATGCTCATACATAACTTCCTACGGTGGCATTACCCACATCAGGTAAAGGGTCGAAGCGGTCCGCTTCCTCTCAGCCCGTGAGGGCTCCCCTGTTTTTGTCGCATTTATTATGACACCGCCCGCGGGAATTTGTCAAGCAGTATCTTGTGTAAAGATTTGCCCCCCTATAGAGCCGGGAGAAAAATTCCTTGACATTTCCAGAAATTCCGATATAATAATATGGCTTGCAGTCTGCAGGCATATCCTTGCTCCCATCCCGAATGGGGGCCATTTGTCCAGAAGGAGGTGCAAATATGGCAAAGGTTTCTGCCAATTATGAGGTCGTGTATATCATCGACCCTGCACAGGGTGAGGAGAACACCGCCGCGCTGGTGGCCAAGTTCAAGACCCTGGCTGAGCAGAATGGTTCCGCTGTGGAAGTGGAAGAGTGGGGCAGCCGCAAGCTGGCTTATCCCATCAACTACAAGACCGAGGGTTATTACGTCCTGATGACCTTCACCAGCGAGCCTTCTTTCCCGAAGGAGCTGGACCGTGTTCTGCGGATCACGGACGGCATCATGCGTTCCCTGATCGTCTGCAAGGGCGAGTAAGGGGGCATTGATATGCTCAACAAGATCATCATCATGGGTCGTCTGACCCGGGACCCCGAGCTGCGCCGCACCGGAAGCGGCACCGCCGTCACGTCCTTCTCCCTGGCTGTGGACCGGGACTTTAAGTCCCAGAGCGGCGAAAAGGAGACCGATTTTATCGACGTGGTGGCCTGGCGCAGCACCGCGGAGTTTGTCAGCAAATACTTCACCAAGGGCCGCATGGCCGTGGTGGAGGGCCGGCTGCAGATCCGCGATTGGACGGACAAGGACGGCGGCAAGCGCAGAAGCGCCGAGATCGTCGCCGACAATGTCTACTTCGGGGATTCCAAACGGGACGGCGCCAGCGATTTCAGCGGCGCACCCGCTTCTTACAGCGCCCCCATGGGCGGCCGCAACGCCGCACCGATGGGCGGACAATCCGATTTCGCCGAGATCGGCGAAGAGGACGGCGAACTGCCGTTCTGACTTTTGATAAAGGAGGAACCATTTCATGGCTTTTGATCGTGAAGCGAGACCCGCTCGCCCCAACCGCGGCAAGCGCCGCAAGGTCTGCCAGTTCTGCGCGGACAAATGCGAGTATATCGATTACAAAGACGCCGCCAAGCTGCGCCGCTTTGTCTCTGAGCGTTCCAAGATCCTGCCCCGCCGGACCACCGGCACCTGCGCCATGCATCAGCGTCAGCTGACCGAGGCCATCAAGCGCGCCCGGCAGATCGCCCTGCTGCCCTACGTCACCGACTGAGGCAGACCGTGACTGAACAAAGGCTCCCCCATCCGCTGGATGGGGGAGCCTTTTTACTGCAGTCCCAGTTTTTTTACGCTATATAAACTTTCTGGTTGTTTTTCCTCTTTTGGCGTGGTACGATTAAACTCGCACCTGTGTGTAGATGGAGGAACGTTTTCATGGTATTGATGCTGCTTGAACAGATCGTACAGCTTTTTCTGTGTATCGTCCTGGGCTGGCTCCTGGTCCGCCTGCATCTGCTGAAGCCGGAGGACAGCCGGGTTCTGTCCAAAGTCTGTCTGTATCTGGTCACTCCCTGCGTCATCATCAACGCCTTCCAGCTCCAGCGTACGCCGGAGCTGCTTCAGGGTCTGGCCCTCTCCCTTGGGGCCGCCATTGGCATCCACGCTCTGTTTTTCATTGCCACAGCCTTACTCCGCCCCCTGCGTCTGACGCCGGTGGAACAGGCCTCCCTGATTTACACCAATTCCGGTAACCTCATCATCCCCCTGGTGACTGCGGTCCTGGGGCCGGAGTGGGTCATCTATTGCAGCATGTTTCAGTTGGTGCAGCAGTTTCCCATGTGGAGTCACTGCCGGATTATTCTGAGTGGTGACCGGAATGTCTCGCTGAAAAAAATTCTCCTGAATGTCAACATCATTTCCGTGTTTGTGGGTGTGCTGCTGTTTCTGCTGAACCTGCCCCTGCCTACGGTAATCGCCGGTACCATGAAGTCCATTGCCTCCACCATCGGCCCCCTCAGCATGTTTGTCGCCGGCATGCTCATGGGAGAGCAGAACCTGCTGGCGGTCCTGCGCATCCGCAGCATCTGGAAGGTGGCCTTCCTGCGGCTGATCGCCCTGCCGCTGGTGGTCCTGTGTATTTTCAAATACTCTGGCCTTGCGGCCCTGGTGCCGGACGGCCAGTCCATCCTGATGATCAGCCTGCTGGCAGCAAGTGCCCCTGCGGCGGCTAACGTCACTCAGATCGCTCAAGTTTACGGTCATGAAGGAGACTACGCCGGCGCCATTAATGTAATCACCACGCTTCTCTGTATCGGGACCATGCCGCTGATGGTTCTTCTGTACCAAATGTAAGCAGAACCACAGCTTTTCCGGAAAACGCACAAAGCGGGCCACCCAAAAGGGTGGCCCGCTTTCTTGCTTTAGCGGTTATTCCTCCACGTCTTTCAGACGGTCCACATAGGGGCTGGCGGTGCTGCTGACCTCCGCGGCCTCCTTCTTGAACTTCTCAACATTCAGGGTGCTCTCCCGCACGGGGGTGATGGTGCCGGCGCCGGCCACGCAGCCGCCGGGGCAGCCCATGCCCTCCAGCAGATAGCCGTTGCGCTTTCCGGCCTTGGCCATCATCAGCATCTTCTTGCACTCCCGCAGGCCGTCGCCGTACTCGATCTGTACCTCCCGGGTGGGGTCGATGTGCTTGATGGCCTCTACCACGGCCGCGGCCACGCCGCCGCCCACCGCGAAGCCGCGGCCCATGGAGGTGCCCTCGTTCAGGCCGTCCTCCGGGTCCGCCTCCAGGGTGGTGAAGTCGATGTTCTTGGCATCGAACATGCCCTGCAGCTCCTCAAAGGTCAGCACGTAGTCCACATCCGACCGGACAGATTTCCGGTTGGCCTCCAGCTTCTTGGCTGCGCAGGGCCCAATGAAGCAGATCCGGGCATCCGGATGGTCCTTCTTCACCATGCGGGCGGTGATCACCATGGGGGTGAGGGCCATGGAGATGCAGTCCTTGAACTCCGGGAACAGCTTCTTGGCCATGACGGACCAGGCGGGGCAGCAGCTGGTGCCCATGAAGGGCAGCTTCTCCGGCACCTCCGCCAGGAAATCCTTGGCCTCCTCCACGGTGCACAGGTCCGCGCCGATGGCCACCTCCACCACATCGTCAAAGCCCAGGATCCGCATGGCGGCCTTCAGCTTGGCAGGCGTGGCGGCCTTGCCGAACTGGCCCACAAAGGCGGGGGCCACGCAGGCGATGACCTTGGATCCGCGGTTCATGGCGTTGATGACCTGGAAGATCTGGCTCTTGTCCGCGATGGCGGCAAAGGGGCAGTTCACCAGGCACATGCCGCAGGAGACGCACTTGTCGTAGTTGATCTTGGCCCGGCCCAGCTCGTCGGATTCGATGGCGTCCATGCCGCAGGCTGCGGCGCAGGGGCGCTCAATCTTGCTGATGGCGTGGTAGGGGCACTGGTTGAAGCACCGGCCGCATTTGATGCACTTGTCCTGGTCAATGTGGCAATGCTTGTCCTTGTCCAGATAAATGGCATCCTTGGGGCACACATTCATGCAGGGATGGGACAGGCAGCCCTGGCAGCTGTCCGTAATCCGGATCTGCTTGGGGGGGCAGGCATTGCAGGCAAAGGAGATGATATTGACCAAGGGCTCCTCAAAATATTTGTCGTCGGCCGCGGCCGCCTCCTGGATACCGGCGCTGACGGGCGTCTGCTCGCCAGCGGGCTGCAGGCTCATGCCAAGGGCCAGCCGCACCCGCTCCTGGACAATGGCCCGCTCCAGAAACACGTCGTGGCGGTGGCGGGCCACCTCTCCGGGAACGATGGTGTAGGGGATCATGTCCACCCGCTTCAAATCCCCGCCCTCATAGGCCAGGCGGGCCACTTCGGTGAAGACATTGCGGCGGATCTCATCCACCGCGCTGTGTACGCCTCTCATTCTTTTTTCCTCCATTGTTCACCGGGCAGTCGCATTCTGAACCCGGCTACTTAGAATTGCGGAATCATTATATCGGAAACACCGGCTGTTTGCAAGAACAAGTCGGCGGAAAGTCCTGGACCGGCCGGATCTTTCCGTCTTTTTCGCCCTTTTCGCGCAAGACAGCGTGCGGCGGAGGACGCCTGGTCATGGACGCCCTCCGCCGCACGCAGAGAGAAAGGAAATGAAAAATGAAAAAAGAGAGGGGGGATCAGTTATCCTTTTTGGAGGATGTCTGTATCATACCCCCAAAATCTAAAAACAACCTTTAAAAAGTTTGAACAGTTTATGAAGTTCTGTTCATTCTTTCAGATAGTTTTCAGTTTCTTTTTTTATACTGTGAAAGCTGACTGGGGCGGGCCCTGCCCGTCTCCATTCCTGAAGGAGGTTATTTGTGTGATCGAGGTCAAAAACCTTGTGAAGCGTTATGGCGACCACTATGCGGTGAACCATCTGAGCTTCACGGTGGAGGACGGCCAGATCTTCGGCTTCTTGGGGCCGAACGGCGCCGGAAAATCCACCACAATGAATATCATGACCGGCTATCTGGCGGCCACGGAGGGACAGGTCCTGGTGGAGGGCCACGATATTCTGGAGGAGCCGGAGGCCGCCCGTGCCTGCATCGGCTATCTCCCCGAGATCCCGCCGCTGTATCCTGATATGACGGTGGAGGAGTACCTGCGCTTCTGCGCGGAGCTGAAGAAGATCCCCAAGGAGCAGCGGACGGACCAGCTGACGAAGGTCCTGGCCCTGACCCATCTGGAGGATATGAGCGCCCGGCTGATCCGGAACCTGTCCAAGGGCTACCGCCAGCGGGTCGGCCTGGCCCAGGCCATCCTGGGCTTCCCCAAGATCATCATTCTGGACGAGCCCACCGTGGGCCTGGATCCCAAGCAGGTGGTGGAGATCCGGGATCTCATTCGGCATCTGGCAAAGGACCACACCGTGATCCTCAGCTCCCATATCCTCTCTGAGATCCGGGCGGTATGCGACCGGGTCCTCATCATCCGCAAGGGCCGGTTTGTGGTGTGCGACACCCCGGAGGACCTGGAGGAGAAGCTCTCCGCCGGAGGCTCCCTGGAACTGACGGCAAAGGCCGCGCCGGAGGCGGCGGGGGCCGTGCTGGACCGGGTGGCGGGCATCACCGGCCGGACCCTGCTGGGGCGGACGGAGGACACAGCCCGATTTGCCATCCACATGGAGAGGGACATCCGGGAGGCGCTGTTCTTCGCCTTTGCAGAGGCGGGGCTGCCCCTGCTGGAGCTGCGGCCCCGGACGGCCTCTCTGGAGGAGGTCTTCCTGGATCTGACGGACGATAACGATACGGTGGCCGCCCGGGCGGCGGCGCTGTTCCAGACCTCTGTGGAAACTGCGGAAAAGGAGGCGGTCGGCGATGAAAGCGATTTATAAGCGGGAGGTCAGCTCTTATTTCAACTCCATGATCGGCTGGATCTTCGTGGCGGTTCTGACGGTCTTCATCGGCATCTATTTCTTTGCCTACAACCTGTTTCAGGGATACCCCTATTTCTCCCTCTCTCTGGGCTCCTCTCTCTTCATTTTCATGGTGGTGGTCCCCATTCTCACCATGCGCTCCATGGCGGATGAGCGCCACACCAAGACGGACCAGCTGCTGCTGACGGCGCCGGTATCCGTCACCGCCGTGGTGCTGGGGAAGTACTTCGCCATGCTGACGGTGTTCGCCGTGCCGGTGGCCATTGCCTGCCTGTGCCCCCTCATCATCGCGCTGAACGGCACGGCCTTCCTGTTGGCGGACTACGGCGCCATTCTGGCCTTCTTCCTGCTGGGCGCGGTGGAGATCGCCGTGGGCATGCTGATCTCCTCTCTGACGGAGAGCCAGATCATCGCCGCAGTGGGCACCTTCGGCCTGCTGCTCCTGCTGTATCTGTGGGACGGCCTGGTGGGCTTTCTGCCCTCCACCGCCGTCGGGTCTCTGCTGGGCTTCTTCGTGGTGCTGATCCTGGTGTGCTTCCTCATCAACGCCCTGTCCAACAACTGGAAGGTCACAGCCGGCGTGCTGGTGGCCGGCGCCGCGGTGCTGATCGCCTTCTACCTGCGGGACTCCTCCGTCTTCGCCAACCTGCTGCCGGATGTGCTGGGCAAGTTCTCCCTGCTCTCCGCCTTCGACAGCTTTTCCACGGACCACGTCTTCGACGTGCCCGGGATCCTGCTGTACCTGTCCATCAGCGCGCTGCTGGTCTTTCTGACCGTCCAGGTCATCCAGAAGCGCCGGTGGAACTGAGAGGAGGCGTGTGAATATGGAACATCGTGATTGGAAAAACAGCCTGCAGGAGACCGCGGGGCGCCACGCCTCCCGCAGGGGCGCCTTCTCCGCCGGACTGACGGCCCTGGCCGTGGCGGCAGTGCTGGTGTTCAACCTGCTGGCGGCACAGCTGCCGGAGCAGTGGGCCCAGATCGACCTGACGGGCAGCGGGATCTACAACATCAGCGAGACCTCTCAGGACTACCTGGCGGGGCTGGAGGATGACGTGGTGATCCACGTGCTCACCGACAAGGACACACTGGATACCCGGATCGTCCGCTTTCTGGACATCTACGCAGATCTCAGCGACCACCTGACCCTGGAATACACCGACCCCACGGTCTATCCCTCCGCCCTGTCCCAGTACGGTGTGGGGGCGGATACCATCGTGGTCACCTGCGAGGCCACCGGCCGGCAGGAGTCCTTTGACATCAGCGACATAATCGGGTATGATATGATGTCGTATTACTATTACGGCACCTATACGGAGACGGACTTCGACGGGGAGAGCCTGCTGACCTCCGCCATCGACAGCGTGCTCACCGGCGTGACCCGGATGGTGTACGAGACCACAGGCCACAACGAGACCGCCGTCCCCATCAGCGTGAAGGAGCGGTTCACGCGGCTCCACATGTCCGTGGAGCGGGTGAACCTGCTCACCGACGGCGGCATCCCTGAGGACTGCTCCCTGCTGATCCTCAACGAGCCGGACCAGGATCTGGCGGACGATGAGCTGGATATGATCCTGAACTATCTGGCGGAGGGCGGCCAGGTGATCTACAACATGGCCGGTGAGCTGGTGGACCTGCCCAACTTCAACGCCCTGTGCGCCGCCTATGGAATGCAGGTGGCGGACGGCATGATCGCGGACACCTCCCAGGGCTATCAGAACAACCCCTATCTGTTCTTCGCGCAGGCGGACACCTCTGTGGATGCGGCCAGCAGCCTCACAAGTGATTCCATGGTCCTGTTTTATGCCTCCCGGGGCTTCACCCTGGCGGATCCCACCCGGGACACCATCACCGTCCAGCCCTTCCTAACCACCACGGAGAACGGCTATGCCGTGCTGGACGCGGACAACATGACCCAGGGGACCTATGTGGTGGGTGCCGTGGCCACGGAGGAGATCAGCGAGGACACCACCGCCCGGCTGACGGTCTACGGCGCGGACACGCTGATCAACACCGATGTGACCAACAGCTTTACCAATGTTGACAACGTGGATCTCTTCATCCACTCCGCCACTGTGGGCTTTGACGATGTATCCGCCATCTCTGTGGAGCCGGTGAGCCTGTTGACGCCCACCAATACCATCACGACCGGCGGCATCTGGGGCCTGCTGTTTATCCTGGTGATCCCCGCGGCGCTGCTGATCTACGGCTTTGTCCGCTGGATGCACCGCCGGAAACTGTGACGAAGGAGCATACAAGCATGAATCGAACACAGAAGAAGACGCTGGTTCTCCTGCTGGGGATCCTGGTGGGCCTGGGCATCCTGCTGGCGGTGGTCTCCGCCGTCAAGCGGTCCAGCGCCCAGCGGGAAGCTGAGGAGGCCGCCGCCCAGGACGCCGCCAGCGTCATCACGGAGACGGAGGCCGCCTATTCGTCCCTCACCTATGACAACGGCAGCGCCACGCTGTCCTTCCATCTGGACGAGGCGGGCAAGTGGGTCTGGTCCGACGACCCGGAGTTTCCCCTGGACGACTCCACCATCCAGTCGATCCTGACCCTTCTCACCAACCTCAAACCCCAGCAGACCATTACAGAGGGCGATACGCTGGAGGCCTATGGCCTGGACCAGCCCTTCGCCACCCTGACCGCAGCCAAGCCGGACGGCGGGACGCTAACCATCTCCCTGGGCAACACCACTACGGACGGCAACAGCTACTATATGCTGATGAACGAACAGGAGAGTCCGGTGTATATCATCTCCAACTCCCTGTACACCGAGATGTCCAAGACCATCTATGACATGTGCGACCTGCCGGAGCTGCCCCAGCTGACGGAGGAAAACCTCCAGTCCGTCACCGTTGAGGGCGCCGCCAGCACCCTGTTGCGGCCCATCGACAAGGAGACCTCCACCGACGAGGAGACCGGGGAGGAAACGGTTACCGTCACCTGGGCTGCCAGCGGCGAGGACGTCACCGGCAACGCGGACACCGCCTCTCTGCTGGCGGAGCTGGGGGCGCTGACCTTCACCAAATGCGTGGACTACAAGCCCACAGACGAGGCCGCTGCCCTGTGCGGCTTTGACGCACCCCAGGCCACGGTTACCATTCTCTACCTGAACGACACCGGTACCGAGGGGACGCTGACCCTGACCTTCGGCAGCGAGAACCTGGACCAGACCGGCTACTACGTCCGCATGGAGGGGGATTCCACCATCTACCAGATGGACACCGCTTCGGTGGACACCATTCTCTCTGTGGCGGAGAATGGCCTGACTGCGGCGGACGCCACGGGCGAATAAACTCGATCTCGTTTCCCATCCGTCTCATCTGACCAGGGGGGAGCCCCCGGGCTCCCCCCTGTGTGGCGCTGCCGGCAGAAACGGCGCGCGATCCTGCAAACGGAGGTGATTTCATGCGCGTACTGGTGGTGGAGGATGAGGTCCGCCTGGCCGCCACCCTCCAGGACCTGTTGGAGCTGAACGGCTACACGGTGGACGTCTGCCACGACGGCGAGGCGGGGCTGGACAACGCCCTGACCTCCATTTATGACGTGATCCTGCTGGACGTGATGCTGCCCAAGCTGGATGGCTTCACCGTGCTGCGCCGCCTGCGGGCGGAGGGCAGCACCACGCCGGTGCTGATGCTCACGGCCCGGTCCGAGCTGACGGACCGGGTGAACGGGCTGGACTCCGGTGCGGACTACTATCTCACCAAGCCCTTTGAGCCCAAGGAGCTGCTGGCCTGCATCCGGGCCCTGACCCGCCGCCAGCCGGAGCTGCGGCAGACTGATGCCCTGAAATACGGAGACCTGCGGCTGGAGAAGACCTCCTTCACCCTCTCCTGCGGCGAGCGCTCCGTGCGGCTCAGCCGGAAGGAGTTCGACATGATGGAGATGCTGATGCTGAACCAGAAGCTGGTCATCACCAAGGAGAAGCTGCTGCTGAAGGTCTGGGGCTATGAGTCCGACGCAGAGGACAACAATGTGGAGGTCTACATCTCCTTCCTGCGGAAGAAGCTGGACCATCTCCACTCCCAGGTGAAGATCCGTACGATCCGCATGGTGGGCTACTGCCTGGAAGCGCCTGAGGAGGCGTAGTTTTCCACAAAGTCCACATTTTTCCACTTTTCCACAGAGTTTTCGACAGGAAGGGGGCGATCCTCCCATGATCCGAAAATTGCAGATCAAATTCGTGGCCATGTGCATGATTCTGGTGACCGCGGTACTGGGCGTGGTATTCACGGCTGTGTTTTTCTCCGCCAAGCAGAACATCGAGGTCATCAGCCATCAGGTGCTCCAGCGGGTCATGGAGGACGACACTCCCAGCGGCCGGCCGGATCTGGGGCTCAACCGGGGTGGGGAAGACGTTCTGCTGCCCTATTTCACGGTGAATCTCTGGGACCGCAGCGGAATCTACGAGGCCTTTGTCACAGGCGGGACCTATTCCAATCTGCAGGACACACAGGAGCTGCAGACCATTCTTACCGACTGTCTCCAGCAGAACCGGCCCGAGGGCACTATCCACAGCTACGGCCTGCGGTATCTGCGCCGGGACTATGGACTATACGAGCGCATCGCCTTTGTGGACATGTCCATGGAGCAGGCCACATTGCAGGAGATCATGGGCTCCTATCTGCAAATCGGTCTGGCGGCGCTGCTGCTGCTTCTGGGCGTCTCCATCCTGCTGGCCCGGTGGGCCACCCGCCCGGTGGCAAAGGCCTGGCAGCAGCAGCGGCAGTTCCTTTCCGACGCCTCTCACGAGCTGAAGACGCCGCTGACCGTGATCCTCTCCAATGCGGAACTGCTGGAGGCGGCGCCGCTGGAGGACCGCCCGGCCCGGTGGGCGGACAACATCCGCTCCGAGGCCGGACAGATGAAGTCCCTGGTGGAGGAGATGCTGACCCTGGCCCGGGCGGACAATGCGGTTCCCACGGCGGTGATGGGGGAGGTCTCGCTCTCCGACCTGGCCACGGACTGCGTACTGGCCTTTGAGCCGGTGGCCTTTGAGGCGGGAAAGCCCCTGGAGAGCGACATCACCCCCGACGTGACCGTCACCGGCGACGCCGACAAACTGCGCCAGCTGATCGGCGTCCTGCTGGACAACGCCATCAAGTATGGGCAGGCGGGGGGTACCATCAGCCTGACCCTGCGGCGCACAGACCGGCAGGCCCGTCTGCTGGTATCCAACCCCGGCGATCCCATCCCGCCGGACCAACTGGGCCGCCTGTTCGAGCGATTCTACCGGGCGGACGCCTCCCGGGGGGAGCAGTCCGGCTTCGGCCTGGGGCTGCCCATCGCCGCCTCCATTGCGACGGAGCACAAGGGAACTCTGAAGGCCGAGAGCGACCAGGCCTCCACCCGGTTCCTCTTCTCCATGCCGCTGAAAAAGTGAGCCATTGAAAAGAAGGGCTTTCCTTCCCGGGAGGGCCCTTTTTTTGTGCCGCTTGAAACCGTAAGAAATCTGTAAGAAATTTCTCCGGGTGTTTGTAAGAATTCCCTGGTATGCTACAATCAGCTCAAGGAGGGATCGAGATGAACGCGTGCATTCTGGTGGTAGACGACGATCCGGAGATCGTGGGGGCCATCGCCATCACCCTGGAGCGGGAGGGCTACCGGGTCCTGCGGGCCTATGACGGCATGGAGGCTCTGGATCTGGCCCTGGACCCGGCGGTGCGGCTGATCCTCATCGACGTGATGATGCCCAAGCTGGACGGGCTGTCCGCTCTGCTGCGGATCCGGGAAAAGCGGAACCTGCCGGTGATCGTCCTCTCCGCCAAAAGTGAGGACACGGACAAGATCCTGGGCCTCTCCATGGGGGCGGACGACTATGTGACCAAGCCCTTCAACCCCCAGGAGCTGGCGGCCAGAGTCCGGAGCCAGCTGCGGCGGTACACCCTGCTGGGGGACGTCCACGCGGAGGAGCGGCAGGGCCTCATCGTCAACGGGCGCCTCACCTACGACCCGGACCGCCGGGAACTGCGGGCGGATGGGGAAGCGGTGAAGCTCACCGCCACGGAGACAAAGATCGTGGACCTGCTGATGCGTAACCCCGGCCGCATCTTCCCGGCGGAGGAGATCTACCGCCGGGTGTGGGACGGGGAGGCGGCCTACGCCTGCGAAAACACGGTGATGGTCCACATCCGGCGCATTCGGGAAAAAATCGAGCTCAATCCCAAGGAGCCAGATTACATCAAGGTGGTGTGGGGCATTGGATACAAAATGGAACAGCACGGGACCTGACGAAGGTCTGGAACAACTTGTGGCCGGGGAGGTCCGGGAGGCTCTGAAGGGGGTGGAGGACGCCCCGGGCGTGGCGAAGGTCCGCGTCTCCGGAAAGACCTGCGGCAGGCTGCGGGCGGCGGCCGGACTGGCGGCCCTGGTACTGGGCGTGAGCCTGGTGCTGGGGAGCCTGGGACAGACGGCGGGCCGCCTGGCCAGCGGGGTCGACAGCGGCTCCTTCGGCAGCGGATGGTGGAGTACAGACTGGCAGGAGACCCCAGCCTTCCGGCAGGAGGTGGCCCAACGGCTGCGGGCCTTTCTGGCTATGGCCACCGGCAGCGACCTGGAGTGGTGGGATACTGCTTCCGGGGATACTTATATCGTATCCCGGGAGGGCGAATCCTTTTATGAGTGGGGCGTCACAGATACCTCCTCGGAAATCGCGTGGGTTGAGGAGAACACTGCAACCGCCGCACCGGACAAACACTATGCGGCAGACAAAAATCTGCTCTATCAGGTCCTTGGCCCGGAAAGGGAGCTGCTCTACAGCAATGTTCCGGCAGGTGCGGAGATCAGCAGCAGTCAAAATTTGCCGGAGGGGTACAACTTCCTGTTGGTCTTCCGCCATGGCAGGATCCTGCTGCGGAAGGATGGAGAACCAGTGGACGTTTACGGCGATGGATTTTTTACAGAGGATTCCCTGTGGGACGTCCCCGGCTATGAGAATTTCACGGCCGGGGAGGACGCGGCGGATGTGACCGTCTACATGGCCGTCCGGGAGGAGCCGGTGCCTTATCTCCAGCCGAACAGCGGCGGGGCGTCCCGCCCCGCTAACGATCTCTACAGCCTGTATCAGCGCATCCAGGGGATGCAGAAGTTCTACCTGCTGCGGGCAGTGCTGTGTGTGCTCGGCATTGCGTATCTGGTGAGTACCCGTCTCCTGCGGGCGGAACGGCGGAAGGCGGAGAAAAAGCTGGCCGCTCTCACTCGCCGCGTGCCCGGGGAGATCTGGTGGCTGGCGGCTGCCCTGGCAGTCCTCTCCATGGTGTTCTCCACAGGATTCGGCGGCTACTCTCCCTTTGAATTCTGGTATTACGGCTGGGTGGGTCCGACCGTGACGGACGCCCTGCGGCTGGCGGCGCTGCTGCCCGCCAATGCCCCGGCGCTGCTGGCGCTGGTGTGGGCGCTGTGGCTGCGGCACATCACCCGGAAAAACACGGAAAGGGAGCAGCGGCGGAGTCTGTTGAGGGGGCTGAAAAACGCATTCTTGGCAAGAGACTTGAAGCTGCCGGTGCAGAAGCGGCTCCGGCGGCGGTCTCTGGTGCGGAACCTTGCACTATGGGCCATCATGCTTACAGCTGTTCTCTGCTGTGTCCCTGTGTATGAAATGCTTTGGAACTCTTCTCTGACTGTGATCTGCGTTTTTGTTCCCGCCTTTGCGCTGATAGGGGTCCTGGAAATCTTCTGGATCCGGCGGGACTGGACCCTGGTCCGGGATATCGGCCTGCTGGCGGACCAAGTGACGGCCATCCGGGACGGGGATCTGGAAACGCCCCTGGACCTGCCGGCGGACGCAGACCTGCATCAGACCGCGGAGCAGCTGAACGACATCCAGGCGGGCCTGCACCGGGCCCTGGCAGAGCAGACCCGCAGCGAACGGATGAAGGTAGAGCTGATCTCCAACGTGTCCCACGACCTGAAAACGCCCCTGACCTCTGTGCTCTCCTATGCGGAACTGCTGCGGCAGGAGCCCCTGGAGGGGGCCGCAGCGGACTACGCCCGGATCATCGACGAGAAGGCCCGACGGCTGGCAGTGATGGTCCAGGATGTGTTCGAGGTCAGCAAGGCCGCCTCCGGCCAGCTGCCGGTCCACTTGGAGCGGCTGGATTTTGCCAAGCTCCTGCGGCAGACCCTGGCGGACCTGGAGGGGCCCATCTCCCAAAGCGGGCTGACCTTCCGGATGGAGCTGCCGGAGATACCGGTGATGATCACGGCTGACGGCCGGCGGCTGTACCGGGTGTTTCAGAACCTCATCGACAACGCCCTGAAATATGCCCTGGCGGGAAGCCGGGTCTACCTCTCCTTAAAGACCGAGGTGGGCAGGGCGGAGGCCAGCCTGCGCAACACCTCCCGGGAGGAGCTGCCCACAGGCGTGGACCTGACGGCCCGGTTCGTCCGGGGCGACGCCAGCCGTACCGATGGCGGCAGCGGCTTGGGCCTTTCCATCGCCAGCTCCTTTACCGAGGCCTGCGGCGGAGATTTCCACGTGGAGACGCTGGCGGACTTGTTCACCGCTGTGGTGTCCTTCCCCCTGGCGGAGGAGCCCTGAGCCTTCAAAGCAAAAAGCCCCGTCCGTTCGGACGGGGCTTTTGCCGTCGGACCGGGGCCGGATGGCCTGCTCTCCGCAGGACCGCCTCTGTCACTTGCCCAGATCAATGAGATAGTCCGCCATCTGCTGGGCGAACAGGCGGCCCGCCAGGGCGGCCTCCTCCGGAGAGTTGCCGGCGGCCCCTACCTCTACCAGCAAGGAGCCGGTGGTGGCGTGCTGGTTATAGCGGGAATTCCGCAGCAGGATCGGCCGCATCAGGGTGGGATAGCTTTGCAAGATATTGTCCTGAAGGGCCACCGCCAGTTTCAGATTCTCCATCCAGTGCTCATGAGCCAGGCCGCTGCCGTCGCTGCCCATCACCAGAGTCATCTGGGCGGAGGTGCCCACCCCGTCGATCTCCGAGATCACCTTGTACTGATTGCCCTCCGCGTCGCCGATGGCGTCCCGGTGGACATCCAGGATGAAGCGGATGGAGGGGTATTCCGCCAGATAGGTCTCAATGGCCGCCAGGGCGTTGTTATAGGCGTCGTTGTACGACGAGTAGTCGTACAGTGTCCGGTCATGGAGGACGGAGATCCCGGCGGCGGTGAACACCTCCGCCATCTCGTCTCCCACCCCCACCACGTTGTAGCGGGAGTCCGTAGTGCGGTAGTTGCCGGACCAGACGATGTCCGTGCCCGGGGGTGGGGTGTAGGCCTCGCTGCCGTGGGTGTGGAGGATCAGAATCTGAGGCTCCCCATCGGCGATTTTTTTTTTAATGATACGGCGACCACCGAGATCTACACTCTTTCCCTACAC
>OJSD01002349.1_pt1 | contig 18424 bp, 11 predicted proteins | sample 1599391 | NCBI WGS metagenome assembly OJSD01 (sample SAMN04168656, study PRJEB22393) | human gut metagenome | biome: human gut microbiome; feature: stool | host: Homo sapiens | collected 2014-03-17 | reverse complement strand
TTGCTTGCTTGCTTGCTTGCTTGCTTGCTTGCTTGCTTGCTTGCTTGCTTGCTTGGAAAGTGTAGTCTGCCCCTCCATGCTCTGTCAACCTCCATCGGCACAACGCCACCCCTTTGAAAAAAAGGGAGACTTACGCAGAAAAATAGCATAAGCCTCCGCCTAAAATGACACTCATTGCATTTTTACTCATGATACCACGTATTTCCATGGATTGCAAGGAGAACCCAAAATTTCACTCCATGTTGCGGTGGCAGCTCCGGCCATGAAAAAAAGGCCGCATACGCCGCCTTTTTTCGTCTTTTATTCGTAGTCCCACAGCAGGAACATGGGCTTGATGGCCACTACCTCGTCGTACTCCTCCTGCTCTACCTGCACGGAGGCGTTCAGGGCCTTCAGATCCTTTTTCATGACGTTCAGGGCCTCCCCCACGCTCTGGGCACGGCCCTCCCGCAGCACCCGGATCATCCGCTGCAGCACCACAGGGTGGGCGTACCGGGCCGGCACCGGGAAGTCCTCCGGCAGCAGGGCAGCCACGTCGGAGATGGAGCGCTCCCACTCCTGGGCGATGGCTTTCTTGTTGTTCTTGGCGGTAGGCAGCACATGGGCGCCGGAAAAGAAGAAGATGGCCGCCAGGCCGAACAGGGCGAAGTACACGCCCACATTCTCGCCACGGATCAGGGCCATAATGCCATACACCACGGCGGCGATGCCCGCTACAATAATAGCCAGCGCCACCCAGCGATAGGCGGGATTGCTGCGGTCATTGACCCGCTTGGCCTTAGCCGCCGTGGACAGCTTCGCCGTCTGCTCCGGGTACTTCTCCAGCAGCTGCTGGGCCTGCTCCAGTGTCTCCCGGGCGGCCTGCGCCTGCGGCGTCAGCTGCTTGAGATAGCGCTTGGCCTCCCGCTCGGCCTTCTCCCGCAGGCGGCGCTCCGCCTCCACACTGTGGCGGGGGATATCCGGGCAGACCCGTGCCATGTGGGCCAGCAGAAGGTCCACGTCCTCCTCGTGCTTGAAGTTGCACTGCTTCTGGCTGCCGTCGTCCAGCTCCACCACCAGATAGGGGATGGAGCCAAAGGCCCCCTTGCCGGTGAAGCCGCCCTTGCTCATGGCCACCCGCTTAAAGACACGGCGCACGGACTCCAGTGCCACATAGTACCGCCGGTCGATGAAGAAGCTGTTGAGATACAGCGCCTGCTCCCCCACGCCGCAGGGGCCGTAGCGCTTGCAGGACTTCTTGTCTGCCTTCAGCACCTCCGGCGGCAGAGTGGTGTTGCCCAGTTTCACAGGTGTAAACATCGTGTGTCCCTCCAAAGTGCGAAAAGCAGTGGGAGAGCGTGCCCCCCCACTGCTTTGCATGAAAAGTTACTTGCCCAGCGTCTCATAGTGAGGCTGCGTATGGCGCTTTTTGATGGTATACAGGAAGATACCCAAGAACAGCGCTGCCACAGCGATACCGATGGGATACGCCACGGCGGTGTTGTAGATGATGGTGCCGTCAGCGGCCTTGTGGTTGATGAGTTGACCCAGACACTCGTTGCCCAGCAGGAAGTAGGTGGCAGACACGGCGCTCATGAAGGTGGCGGGAACAGCCGTCAGCCAGTAGTTCTTCTTATCGTAGAACAGATACATGGAGGCAGCCCACAGCACGATCATCGCCAGCGTCTGGTTGGTCCAGCTGAAGTAACGCCAGATGATGGTATAGTTGATGGCGCCCAGAGCATTACCCACACCCAAAATAGCGCCGACACCCAGCACGGGCACACACAGCAGCAGACGGTTCTTCCACTTCTTCTGGTCCAGCTTGAACCAGTCGGCCAGCACCAGACGGGCGCTGCGGAAGGCCGTATCGCCGGAGGTGATGGGGCAGGCGATCACGCCCAGCATGGCCAGAGCCACGCCGACCTTACCCATGGTCTTGATGCACACATCGTAAATGGCGGCAGACTGACCGTTGGCCAGAATCTCGGCCAGTCCGGTATTCAGGCCACCGGTGACCTCATACAGGGCGCATCCGGCAGCGGCCCACACCAGCGCAATGATACCCTCGGAAACCATGGCGCCGTAGAACACGAAGTGACCCTGCTTCTCGCTCTTCATGCAGCGAGCCATCAGGGGGCTCTGCGTGGAATGGAAGCCGGAGATAGCACCGCAGGCCACGGTGATGAACATGAAGCTCCACACGGGGGTTCCGCTGGGATGCATGGAGCGGAAGTTGTCCCACAGCTCGGGAATGGTGTACTCAGGCTTGACAAAGATACCGATGATCACGCCCGCCGCCATAACGATCAGGCAGATACCAAACACGGGATAAATCTTGCCGATGATCTTGTCGATGGACAGGAAGGTAGCGATGAAGTAATAGACCAGCACGATAATCAGCCAGAACAGCGTGGTGGTGACGATACCGTTGGAGCCGCCGTTCTTGAACAGGGTGACGATCAGGCCGGCAGGGCCAACAGCAAACACCGTACCCACCATAATCAGCAGCACCACGCTGAACACACGCATGACGTTCTTCATGAAGCCGCCCAGATAGATGCCGGAGATCTCGGAGATGGAGGCGCCGTTGTTGCGCTCGCTCATCATACCGGAGAAATAGTCGTGGACGCCGCCAGCGAAGATGGTGCCGAAGGTGATCCACAGGAACACGATGGGGCCCCACAGAGCACCCTGCAAAGCGCCGAAGATGGGACCGAGGCCCGCAATGTTCAGCAGCTGGATCATGAACAGCTTCCACTGGGGCAGGACCACATAGTCCACGCCGTCGTTGATCTTTACGGCAGGCGTTTCACGGTCGTCGGGGCCGAAGGTGTTCTCTACGACCTTGCCGTACAGGAAGTAGCCGCCGATCAGCAAAGCAAGACAGATCAGAAAACTAATCATATTGTCTCCTCCTTACACAATGACACAAAAGGTTTCCCCGGCTGCAGTCCGGGTGCGGCACGGGGGAACTCCCGCTCCGCAGGTACATTTTTCGCACAAATATAACGGCCATTACTGACAGAAAACGTTTCCGCCTCCGCCATACGACATTATCATATCTCTTTTGTGAAAAAAGTCAACAATCAGAATCGACAAAATCATCACAAAATTTTTTTGCAATTTTCACAGAAAATTCACACTTTGCTCATTGCCGGTAACGATACCGAAAACTCAGAAATCGCTGTTTTTCCCGAAATATGGTACTTTTTGACTACCTTGGTTTCCCCTGACGCGTTATTTCGTTTCGCTGAATGAAATTATTCAAATTCCGTCATATGCTCTGCCGTTCGGAATAACCGACGTCTGTTCGCAGATTTTTCGAGGATATGCCGGGATGCAGAGGGTCTTCCGGATGGTATAACTCTTGCTCCCATCAGGGGTCTTTTCGTTGGGTGCTTCTGTTCAGCAAGGCGGGAAGTATGATAACAATTTGAAATATATGCATTGAATTATACGGTCTGTTTTCACAGTATGGCAACTCATGCAAAGGTATTACGGATTCCCACGGTCGGTCTGCGGACTGGTCGTAGGAATGACAGTGCTATATTTATGTTGATAGCCTTCAGCAGCCTATGATGCTTTTCGCTTTTGTTGTCTCCTGCGGGTAACTTCGATGGAAACGTGCCTCCGGCGGCCCGCTTTTCCCAGCAGCCGGAAAAGCGGGCTATCGGAGACAAGGGAAAAATCTTCTGAACAAAACAGCCTCCCCGCAGCAAAAGAGGGACACGCCCGCCAGCGTGTCCCTCTTTTGCCCCTTCCATCGAGATCTTCTATCCAATATTCCGCCTATCAGTGCCGGGACACACGGTCCCAGTTCTCCGGATCCTCGTACAGCAGCTCAATGTCCTCCATATACTCCGAATCCAGTGGGTTGTCCAGCGCCGCCCGAGCCTTGTACTGCTCCAGCATCCGCCGGGACTTCTCCGGTGGCTGAACCGTACCGGCGCCGGCGATGCAGCCGCCAGGGCAGGCCATGCCCTCCAGCAGATAGCCGTCGTATTTGCCGGATCGGGCCACCCGCAGCATCTGGCGGCAGGCCCGCAAGCCCTCGGCGTACACCGTCTTGACCTCCCGATCCGGATTCTTAGTCTGAATCACCTTCTCCACGGCCTTAGCCACGCCGCCGGAGGCAGCAAAGCCCACGCCGGGAGCCGACGCCTTATAGTGAGCCTCCGTATCAGGGATTTGGGAGAAGTCGATATCCTTGGCGGCGAACATTCCCCGCAGCTCCTCAAAGGTCAGCACGAAGTCCACCTCGCTGCGGACGCTGCGGCGGCTGGCCTCCAGCTTCTTGGCGGCGCAGGGGCCAATAAAGGCGATCTTGCAGTCGGGGTGCTTCCGCTTCTGGAGTCGGGCCGTCAGCACCATGGGGGTCATGGTCATGGAGATGTACGGCGCAAAGCCGGGGAACTCCTTCTTGGCCATGACGGACCATGCCGGGCAGCAGGAGGTTGCCATAAAGGGCTGTCTGGCAGGGACGTGCTCCATGAACTCCTCCGCCTCCTCCACGGCGCAGAGGTCGGCGCCCACCGCCACCTCCTCCAGTCCCTCGAAGCCCAGCCGCTTCATGGCGGTGAGGATCTGTCCGGGAGTGACCTTTTCACCAAACTGGCCCCAGAAGGCCGGGGCGATGATGGCGATGACCTTCTCCCCCTTCTTGATGGCGTGGATCAGCTGGAAGATCTGGCCCTTGTCCACAATGGCGCCGAAGGGGCAGTTCACCAGACACTGGCCGCAGTTGACGCATTTTTCATGGTCGATGTCCGCCCGGCCATACTGGTCCTTGCCGATGGCGTTCATGCCGCAGGCCTCCTGACAGGGCCGCAGGAATTTGATGATGGCCTGATAGGAGCAGGCCTCCTTGCAGCGGCCGCACTTGATGCATTTGGTCTGATCGATGCGGGCCCGGCCATGCTCCAGCTCGATGGCGCCCTTGGGGCAGGACTGATAGCAGTGCTTGGCCAAGCACCCCTGACAGGCCTGCGTCACCTCGTAGTGGGTATCCGGGCAGGCGTGACAGGCGTACTTGATGATGTTGATCAGCGGTGGATCGTAGTATTTTTCGGAGATGGCGCTAGCCTCCACGCCGTCGGAGATCATGTTCTCCTCCGTCACGTCCCGCAGCGGCAGACCCATGGCCAGCCGGATGCGCTCACCAACGATGGCCCGCTCCAGAAAAATGGATTCCCGATAGGTCCCCACCTCACCGGGGATGATCTCGTAGGGTAGCTTCTCCATGCGGGAGCAGTAGTCCCCACCCTCATAGGCCAGCTTTGCCACAGCGGCAAAGACCTGCTTACGCAGCGCCTCCACGTTGCAGTACAAATTTCTCATGTGTTCCCTCGCTAAGTTCCCGTTAAGTTCCGAATGTATCATTCTCTGCCGACAACCCGGCACTTTTCACGCATATTATAGCAGATGTCCTCCACTCTTGGCAATAGAGGATTCCGTTTTATTATTAAAATAATAAATAATCATTACAACCTGAATATCCCCGCTTGACGACCCTGCTGCCAGCGTGGTAAGCTAATCCATACCATGGATACAGAAAAATTCTCCCCTATGGAGGTGCCGCTATGGACATTCGGGAATATACCTCCCCCACCCTGCCGGTGGCTCAATTCGTGGAGCGGTATGTGGATACCGACCACTATGACGCCGGGTGCCGGGGGTGTGATAACTACGGGCAGGTGTGGGTATGTCCCCCCTATGATTTCTCCGTCTCCGGCTACTGGAGCGGATTCCGGGAGGTGTGCCTGCGGGGCGTGCAGCTCCGATTCTCCCCGGAGGAGCAGGCCCGCAGCTATCATCCGGAAGATCTGGCGGAGCGACTACGGCAGCTGTTCTCCCGGACGGCCCGGCAGATGATCCTCCGGCTGCGGGAGGAGTATCCCCGGTCGGATATCCTCACCGTGGGCGGGTGCCATCTGTGCGAGCGCTGCACCCGGCCGGAGGGCCGGCCCTGCCGGTATCCGGAGGGCATCGGCTATACGCTGGAGTCTTTGGGCTGCGACGTGTCCGCTGCGGCGGAGCAGCTGCTGGGCTGGCCGCTTCTGTGGAGCCGGAAGGGATGCCTGCCGGAGTATATGGCACTGGTCTGCGGCGTGCTGATACGGTGAGAGACGGTCTTGCCATGATCGCCGCCGAGGGTAAAAATAAAGTCCGGAAACGGCTGGTTTCCGGACTTTATTTATTATAATACAGAAGAAACTCAAACCAGGAACTTCGCCAGTCCCAGCACCAGCGGCATGGTGATCATGGACAGCAGCGTCTGCACCGCCACCAGCGACGGAGCCAGAGACACATCCCTGTCGAACTTGGCGGCGAACATCCCCAGCAGCGCCGCCGGAGGCGTGCTGGCCGCAATGACCACCGCCAGCGTCACGCCGGAGTCCAGATGCATCAGCATACACACCCCCAGTGCCAGCAGCGGCAGGATCACCAGCCGCAGTGCCGCCGACACCCAGAAGCTGGCCCCGTGCAGCGCCCGGCGGAAATCCGCCTGAGACAGCTGGTAGCCGATGACCACCATGGGCAGGGGCGTATTCATGTCGGAGAGATATGTAATGGGGGATAGAATGATCTCCGGCAGGGTGATCTGCAGCAGGTACAGCACCATGGCGATAGCCACGCCGATCACGCCGGGATTCAGCAGCAGCGTGCGCCATGAGAACGCCATCTTGCCGCCCTTCACCAGCTGGATGCCCAGCGTCCAGGTCAGGACGGTGAACACCAGCAGATAGGCCGAGCCGTAGAACACACCCAGCGAACCCAGGATAGCCGTTTGCAGCGGCACTGCCATGAAGCCGCAGTTGGAGAAAATGGCGGAAAACCGGAAGAAGCTCTTTCGCATGGGATCCCGGTCCCGGATGACCAGTTCACTGACCAGAATATTGATGCCGTGGATCACCAGCGCCGCCAGCAGCGCTACCCAAAAATTGTGGAAGGTCTCCGTCTCCAGCGGCCGCTGGAACACCACGATGAGGATACAGGGGGACACCACATACATCAGCAGATTGGACATGGACACCGCGCCCTTGTGGGTGATGAGGTGCAGCTTCCCCAGCACGAAGCCCGTGCCGATCATGAGGAACAGGATCAGCACCTGTGTGCCTACCGAGAGAAATGATTCGATCATACCGGATTCCTTCCCGCCCGCAGAGGGCTGCGTACACACACAGCCGGGACAGACGGCTTGCGCCGTCTGTCCCGGTGGGTCACGCTGTGATTTTTTCTATCTGTATTTTAGTCCTTGTTGTAGCTGTGCGCCAGCGCCACATAGGTCTCATAGCGGGCATCTGCCTCCACCTGAGCCTCGGCAAAGAGTTTGGCCGCCGTCTCCGGATACTTGATCTTCAGGCCGGCATAGCGGACCTCGCCGTTGAAGAACTCCTCCACAGGCACAGAGGGCTTCTTATAGTCCAGAGAGAAGGGCTTTTCGGTCTTGTTGGGATCGTAGCGGTACAGGGGCCACAGGCCGCAGTCCACAGCCTTCTTCATCTCGGCCTGCACGTTGTTCATGCCAGCCTTGATGCCGTGGTTGATGCAGGGGGCGTAGGCGATGACGATGGAGGGGCCCTTGTGGGCCACAGCCTCGGTGACGGCCTTCATCAGCTGAGCGGGATTGGCGCCCATGGCCACGGAAGCCACATACACGTTGGGATAGGTCATCATCAGACGGCCCAGATCCTTCTTGGCAGTCTTTTTGCCGCCGTCAGCGAACTTGGCGGAGGCGCCCACAGGCGTGGCCTTGGAGGACTGGCCGCCGGTGTTGGAGTACACCTCGGTATCCACCACAAAGACGTTGATGTCCTCGCCGGAGGCCATGACGTGATCCAGTCCGCCATAGCCGATGTCGTAGGCCCAGCCGTCGCCGCCGAAAAGCCATACCACCTTCTTGCCCAGCTGATCCTTGTTCTTCAGCAGCTTCTCGGCCAGCTCGGCAGCCTCACCGGTGAGGGAGGCAGACTCCAGAGCCGCCGTCAGCTTGCGGGCATCGGCATCGTTGGCATCCAGATCGTCGAAGGAGGACAGCCAAGCGTTGATGGCCGTCTCCAGCTCCGTGCCGGGGACCAGCGGCAGCAGCTGCTGAGCCACCTGCTTGACGTAGGCCCGGCGCTGCTTGGTAGCCAGCACCACGCCCAGACCGTTCTCGGCCTGATCCTCGAACAGGGTACCGTAGAAGGCAGGGCCACGGCCCTCCTTGTTCTTGGTATAGGGCAGGGACGGGAATGCACCGGCCCAAGCCAGAGAGCAGCCCACGCCGTTGACCCAGTAGGTCTTTTCGCCGTACAGCTGGGTGATGAGCTTGGCATAGGGGGTCTCGCCGCAGCCGGCGCAGGCGCCGGAGAACTCCACCAGCGGCTGGCTGAACTGGCTGCCCTTGAGGGTCTTGCGGTCGAACACACCGGGCTTGTCCTTCAGGGACAGGGCATAGTTCCAATTGGTTTCGTCATACATAGTATCATCCACAGGCTGCATCGTCAAGGCCTTATCCTTGGCGAGACAGGAAGCGGCGCAGCTGCCGCAGCCGGTGCAATCCAGCGTGCTGACCTGCAGGCGGTACTGCAAGCCCTTGGCTCCCTTGGCGGGAACGGTGGTGAAGGCGGCGGGAGCCGCAGCGGCCTCCTCCTCGTCCACCAGATAGGCCCGGATGGCGGCATGGGGGCAGACAAAGGTACACTGGTTGCACTGCAGGCACTTGTTGCTGTCCCACTGGGGCAGGAAGGCGGCAATGCCACGCTTGTCGTACTTGGAGGTACCCAGCGGATAGGTGCCGTCCTGATAGGGCAGGAAGGCGGACACGGGCAAATCGTCGCCACGCTGACGGTTGCAGGGGACCACGATGTTCTTCACCACATCCGGCAGGCTCTCGTCCACGGTGCGGTCGTCGGCGGCATTCGCCCAGTCAGCGGGAACGTTGACCTTCACAGGGCTGTTGATACCGGCGTCCACGGCGGCCATGTTCATGTTGACCACCTTTTCGCCCTTCTTGGCGTAGGTCTTTTGCACAGCCTCCTTCATATGGCGCACGGCGTCCTCCACCGGCATCACACCGGAGAGCTTGAAGAAGGCGGCCTGCAGGATCATGTTGGCGTGGTTGCCCAAGCCCAGCTCACGGGCCAGACGGTTGGCGTCCACGATATAGAACTGCACGTTGTGGCGGGCGATGTACTGCTTGACGTCGCCGGGCAGCTTCTCCGTCAGCTCCTCCTCGGTCCAGGAGGTGTTCAGCAGGAAGGTGCCGCCGTCCTTGATCTCGTGGATCATGTCATAGCGGGTGATGTAGGACTGGGAGTGACAGGCCAGAAAATCCGCCGCCTTGATGAGGTAGGTGGAGCGGATGGGGCTCTTGCTGAACCGCAGGTGGCTCTTGGTGATGCCGTAGGACTTCTTGGAGTCGTACTCGAAGTAGGCCTGCGTATACATACCGGCGTAGTCACCGATGATCTTGGCGGAGTTCTTGTTGGCACCCACCGTACCGTCGGAGCCCAGACCCCAGAACTTGCAGGACACGGTGTCGGCGGACTCGGTGATGAGAGGCTCATGGACATCCAGAGACAGATGCGTCACATCGTCGTTGACGCCGATGGTGAACAGGTGCTTGCCGCTTTCATCCTTCATGTTGTCGAACACGGCCTTCAGCTGGGCGGGTGTCACGTCCTTGGAGGCCAGACCATAGCGGCCGCCGTAGATCTCCGGGGCGTCGCTGCGGTTGGCAAAGGCGGCGCACACATCCAGATACACAGCGCCGGCAATGGCGCCGGGCTCCTTGGAGCGGTCCATGGCGGTGATCTTCTTCACCGTTCTGGGCAGGGCGTTCAGGAAGTACTCCATGTCGAAGGGGCGGAACAGATGGATCTGCATCAGACCCACCTTCTCGCCCTTGGCACACAGATAGTCCACCACCTCACGGGCGCACTCGCAGGCGGAGCCCATCATCACCATGACACGGTCGGCATCCTTGGCGCCGTAGTAATTGAAAATGTGGTAGTCCCGACCGGTGATCTCGTTGATGCCCTGCATATACCCCTCCACCACAGCGGGGATGCTGTCATAGGCGCCGTTGTTGGCCTCCTGAGACTGGTAGTAGACGTCGGGGCCCTGCACGGTGGTACGCATCACCGGATGCTCCGGGTTCATGGCGATGGCATGATAGTCCTCCAGCGCCTGACGGTCCAGCAGCTTCTCCACCTTGTCCAGATCGATGACCTCGATCTTCTGGATCTCGTGGCTGGTGCGGAAGCCGTCGTGGAAGTGGATGAAGGGTACACGGGTCTTGATGGTGGTCAGGTGGGCCACGGCGGCCAGATCCATGACCTCCTGCACGCTGCCGGTGGACATCATGGTGACGCCGGTGGTACGGCAGCTCATGACATCCTGATGGTCACCGAAGATGTTGTTGGCGTGCTGGGCCACGGAACGGGCAGCCACGTGGAACACGGCGGGCATCCGGTGACCGGCCATGATGTACAGGTTGGGGATCATCAGCAGCAGGCCCTGAGAGGAGGTGAAGGTGGTGGCCAGCGCACCGGCCTCCGCCACGCCGTGGAGGGCGCCGGCAGCGCCCGCCTCGGACTGCATCTCTACCAGCCGCACCGGCTGGCCGAACATATTCTTCTTGCCGGCGGCAGACCACTCGTCCACCTTCTCGCTCATGGGAGAGGAGGGAGTGATGGGGTAGATACCGGCTACATCGGTGAAATGGTAGGCAACGGTGGCACAGGCCTCGTTACCGTCCATGGTTTTCATGACTTTCTTATCGGACATTACATTGCCTCCTAACGTATCCGTCGCCCGGCAGCAGCCGGTGCGGCATTTTTCTATCTGTCGGATGCTGAGTTACGCCTTGATGATAGCGCCCTCGTCGGCAGAGGCAGCCACCTTGGCATACAGCCGCAGATAGCCGTTGGGGATGTTCTTCTTGGGCAGTTCCAGTGTCTTGTAGCGCTCAGCGATCTCCTCGTCGGAGACGTGCAGCTCCAGAACGCCCTCATCCACGTCGATGAGGATCTCGTCGCCGTCGTGAACGATGGCCAGAGGACCGCCCTCGGCAGCCTCCGGGGAGATATGGCCCACGAAGCAGCCGTTGTTGGTGCCGGAGAACCGGCCGTCGGTGATCAGGGCAGCGGACTTGCTCAGGCCCACGCCGTACATATACTTCATGGCCTTGAACATCTCACGCATACCGGGGCCGCCCTTGGGACCCTCGTAGCGGATGACCACCACGTCGCCGGCCTGGATCTTGCCGCCCAGAATAGCCTCCTCGGCCTCCTCCTCGCTGTTGTAGCACTTGGCCTTACCCACAAAGCGGTGCATGGAGGGATCGATGGCGCCGGGCTTGGAAACGGCGGTACGGGGGCAGAGGTTGCCGTGCAGCACAGCCACGCCGCCGGTCTTGGAGAAGGGCTCCTCCACCGTCTTGATGATGGTGGGATCCTCCGGATACTCGTAGACGTAGCCGGCCAGATTCTCGGCCAGCGTCTTGCCGCTGACGGTCATGACGGAGGTATCCAGCAGGCCGCCCAGATGCTGCATGACACGAGGGATACCGCCGGCCCGGTAGAATGCCTCCATCTCCGGCTTGGCAGCGGGATTGACCTTGGCGATCTGGGGTGTGGTCTTGGTGAGGGCCTCGAACTCCTCCAGCACGTTCATATCCAGCTCCGCCTCGTTGGCAATGGCGGGCAGATGCAGCACGGCGTTGGTGGAGCCGCAGATGGCCATGGTCACCTTGATGGCGTTGCGGATGGCCTCCTTGGTGAGGATCTGGCGGGCGGTGATGCCCTTCTTGCACAGCTCCACGATGGCACGGCCGGACTCGAAGGAGTGGCGCAGACGGCCGGCGTAAGCAGCGGGGATCAGAGCGCCGCCGGGCAGGGTCATGCCCAGTGCCTCGGACACGCAGCACATGGTGTTGGCGGTGCCAAGGAAGGAACAGGAGCCGCAGCCGGGACAGGCGGTGTTCTCCAGAGAGTTGTACTCGCACTCGGTGATCTTACCGGCCTTCAGCATACCCAGGGCCTCGGAGATGGAGGTCAGGTCGGACTTACGGCCGTCGAACTCGATGCCGCCCAGCATGGGACCGCCCACGCAGACAATGCAGGGGATATCCAGACGAGCCGCCGCCATCAGCATGGCAGGCACGATCTTATCGCAGGAGGCCAGCAGCACCAGACCGTCCAGCCGGTGGGCCTGCGCCATGATCTCCACGGAGTCGCAGATGATCTCACGGGAGGGCAGAATGTAGTGCATACCCTCATGGCCCTGTGCCACACCATCGCAGGCAGCGATGGTGCCGAACTCCACAGCGGTGCCGCCGGCGGCATAGATGCCGTTCTTCACATACTCAGCCACCTTGTCCAGATTGTAGTGGCCGGGAACCAGCGTGTTCCAAGTGTTGGCAATGCCGATCAGGGGCTTGCCCTCCTTCAGTTCGCTGTCCGTGTAGCCCATGGACTTGAACAGGGAGCGGGCAAATGCGCTGTCCTCCATGCCAAGGATCGCCTTACTACGGTTTTCCATTGTGTTTCCTCCTTCAAATATGACATATCTCTTTTTCTTATGTTACTGGCCGCAGGCTGCGGCTTGGTTTGACGATTATTCTATAATGCCGTTTACCATTCTGAAAATATTATAAAATCCATGATTCCTTTTGTCAATAGGATATCTTCTGCTTTTCTAAAAAACTTGACTGTTTTCCGGTATTAGTTGACTTTATCTGTGAGAAGGTCTATAATGGTCTGAATTAGATTGGTTCGCAATGTTCTATGATACAGAATGAACAAGGAAGGAAAAGATATGGCAACCACAAAAACCATCCAGTCGGTGGAGCGGGCCTTCTCCATTCTGGAATACCTTCAACAGTGCGGCGGCGGAGAGCGCAGCGTCAAGGAGATCGCCGATGCACTGGAGCTGAACAAGAGCACCGCCTTCGGCCTCATCAACACCCTGACCACGCTGGGCTACCTGCAGCAGAACGCAGATAACCAGAAGTATGTGCTGAGCCTGAAGCTGCTGAGCTTCTCCAACACCATCAAGGTCCAGAACAGCATCATCCGCACCGTCCACCCCTATCTGGAGCAGATCAGCCTGAAGTACGGCGAGATCGCCCACTGCGGCGTGGCTCAAGGGGACAGCGTCATCTATGTGGACAAGGTGGAGTCCAGCCGGTCGCTGTCTATCAACACCCAGATCGGCACCAAAAACTACCTCCACTGCACCGGCGTGGGCAAGTGTATTCTGGCCTATATGCCGGAGGATGAGCAGCAGCACATCCTCGCCGGACCGCTGAAGGCACTGACCTTCAACACCATTGTGGACCCCCGTCAGCTTCAAGCGGAGCTGCGGCACATCCGGGCCGACGGCTACGCCATGGACAACGAGGAGGTGGAGGTGGGTCTGTCCTGCGTGGCAGTGCCGGTGTTCTCCGCACCGGGGCAAGTCTCCTGCTCCATCAGCATCTCCGGCATGACCCCTCGTGTCCGCACTGCCCTGCGGGGTGGACTGCTGGACGATCTGAGGCAGGCCTCCGCCGACATCTCCCGCAGTCTTTACGGCTATCAGCCCGCCGATGACCTCCTGTAACGGGTCCTGCGATCCAACTGTATACCGATCGTCTCACAAAGCGGAGGGGGAAACATGGTTTCCCCCTCCGCTTTCTTTTGCCTCAGTGCCGCACAGCAGACGGCAAATCTCTCACGGAAGGATCCATTCACTCCTTCCGCAATTTTTTAATAGCACGTCACGCCGCCGTCGATGGGCAGGTTCACGCCGTTGAGGAAGGACGCCTCGTCGCTGGCCAGATACAGCACCGCATTGGCCACATCCTCCACGGAGGTCAGGCGGCCCAGCGGGATCTCGTTGAGCCGGGCCTGCTTCTTCACCGGGTCCGCCATCAGAGCCGCCACAAAGGGCGTGTCCACGGTGGCGGGATGGATGGAGTTGCAGCGGATGTTGTCCTTGCCATACCGGGCGGCCACAGACTTGGTCAGCAGGGTGATAGCGCCCTTGGTGGCCGTGTAGGCCTCCGGAGTGTTCATGTGGCCGATGAGGCCGCAGATGGAGGAGGTGTTGATGATGGCACCGCCCCCCTGCTTCCGCATCACCGGCAGAACATACTTGGTGGCCAGAAAGACGCTGGCGGTGTTGACCTCCATCATCTTCATCCACTCGTCCTTCACCATTTCCTCGATGGGCTTGCGGATGTTGATGCCGGCGTTGTTCACCACCACATCCAGCCGTCCGCTCTCGGAGACGATGCACTCTACGATGGTCTTCCACTCCTCATCGCTGGTGACATCCGCCACGGCGCCGTGGGCCTTGCCGCCCTGACGCTTCAGCTCCTCCACCAGCTGGTCGATCTTCTCCTGCACCAGATCCAGGATCCAGACCTCGGCCCCATTCCGGGCCAGCAGCTTCGCCTGTGCCGAGCCGATGCCGCCTGCACCGCCGGTGATAACGATGACCTTATTCTGTACGTTCATGTTAAATTCCTCCCTTTCGTGCGTTACGCTCTGGTTTCCTTATCCTTCCACGCCTTGGCGGGGTTCTGCACGCCCATCTTGCCGCCGCTGATCTCCAGCGTGGTGCCGGTGATATAGCGGGCATAGTCCGATGCCAGAAACGCCAGCGCCCACGCCACATCCATGGGCTCACCGAAGGTCTGCATGGCGATGGCGCTCTTCATGGCCTCGCCGTTGCTGACGGTAAGTGCGTGGGTCATGTCCGTATCGATGACGCCGGGGATATATCCGTTGACTCGGATGCCGTAGGGGGCCAGCTCCGCTGCCAGCGTGTTCACCATGGACTTTACGGCGGACTTGGTGGCGGCATACACGCCGCTGCCCACAGAGGGGAACACCGCCGCAAAGGAGGAGGCCAGCAGCATGACGCCGCCCTTATCCTTCATGGCCTCATACGCAATGCGTGCGCCCAGATACACCGACTTCATGTTGGTGTCCACCGTCTTGTCCCAGACATTCTCCGGGGTGTCGATGATGCTGTACTGGGGATAGACACCGGCGTTGCTGACCCAGATGTCCAGCCCGCCCAGTGCTTCCTCGGCGTGACGGGCAAAGCCCTTCAGGGACTCGTCGTCGGACACGTCGCAGGTCTCGCCGAAGGCGGTGATGCCCTGCGCCTTCAGCTCCTCCAGCGCTGCAGCCAGCTTCGTGGGATTGGTGCCGCAGATGGCCACCTTGGCCCCCAACTGGCCGAACAGCTGGGCGCAGGCCAAGCCGATGCCGGCGGTACCGCCGGTGACGACGGCCACCTTGTTGTCAAAACGGATGTTCATGCTCATGACAGGATTCTCCTTTCTATGGTTCCGGTCCCCCGGAAAAAAGCGGCTGGGGACGCCCCGGTGAACGGAGCGTCCCCGGCTGGGAATGCACGTTTGATTCAGTTACGCAGAGATCAGCCAAAGACGCCTACGGCGTTAAGGATGACCACGGCAATCAGACAGATCACGGAAGCCACGGCGCAGGGTACCGTGACGTACTTCACGGCCTGCTTGGTATTCAGGTGGAAGAACTGACCCATGACCCAGAAGCCGGAGTTGTTGTAGTGGTTGCCCATCAGGGTGCCGCTGCCGATGGCCAGCACGGCGGCCAGAGAAGACAGGCCCAGATCGGGCATCATGGGCAGCACGATGGCGGCTGCGGTCATGCCGGCGGTGGTCATGGAGCCCACGGAGGTCATCATGATAGCGGCAATGGCCCAAGGCACCAGAATGGCGGGGATGGGGCTGTCAGCGATGAGCTTGGACAGGGGCTCCAGAGCGGGGGAATTCTTCAGCACGTTACCGAAGGCGCCGCCCATAGCGGTGATCAGCAGGGGAGACAGGCAAACCACCAAGCCACGGGCCACCCACTTGTTGAGCATGACCTCGCCCAGCTTTGCCTTGGGCTCATTGTAGGTGTCGGCGTACACGCCCAGCACCATCTTGCGCTGCTTGTAGCCCAGATAGAAGGAGTACAGCAGGCCGATGGAGAGAGCGATGACCTTGTTGCCGATGGTGGTGCAGATGGTGTAGATAGCGCTGCCCTCGGCGGCATACATCTGAGCAAAGGAGGACACGGAGATCAGCAGCACAGGCAGCAGCAGGGGCAGGAAGCCCTCGCCGGTGTGGGGCAGGCCGGGATCCTTGATGAGGATGTCATCCACACTGTCGGAATCGGTCTCCTCCATGCCACGAACGAACTCGGGATTGGGCTCGATCCACTCCTTCTCCGTCCACTTCCGCAGCAGGAAGTAGGTGCCGAAGAAGCCCACGAAGCTGATGACCAGACCCCAGACGATGGTCATACCCAGATCGCTGCCGAACATCAGCGCAATGGCCAGGATGCCGGGGGTGGGAGGCACCAGACCGTGGGTCAGGAACAGGCCCAGACCGGTGAAGGAAGCCATGGTGGACATGGAGATGTGCTTACGCTTGGAGAGCATAGAGGCGATGGGGGCAGTCAGCACCATGGTGATATCCCCGAAAACAGGGATAGACATGATGAAGGCCGTCAGGGCCGGAGCCAGCTCCATACGCTTACCACGGAACAGCTTGATAAAGAAGTTTGCAATGACCTTGGCGGCGCCGGTATCCTCGATGGCCATGGAAATGATGGCGCCAAGGATGATGGTGATGCCCACGCTGCCCAGCGTGCCGCCAAAACCGTTGCTGATGTAATCCACGGAACCGGTGACGCCGTAACCCAGGGCGATACCGGTACCCAGCGCAGCAATAAACAGCGCCAGCACGGGATGCATCTTTGCTTTGACGATCATCAGCACCAGAGCTGCGATCGCCACTACCAGAATCAGAATGAATACTCCAGCAGACATAGTGTTTTCTCCTTTTCAGATTTTCTCTCTGACTTGCAGCAGGCTCTCTGCCCGCTTACTCATGCGACACCTTCTCCCTTGCGCCGCATCGGTAAGCGGATATTTCCGTTCGCCGTTCTACAATGTCGATGCCCGTATTTTATTCCCAAATGGGTCATTTGTCAATATCCTCCGCCGCATTTTGTCGTAATTTACATATTTCTTTTCTTGTTTTGTACATTTCAGAGAAAGTTCCTGTGGCATACTATTTTGCATACAAAAGTGGTGTCATTGCTCTCGTCCCTCTTTCGTTTCTCGTTCTATTATGCAGAATGTGAAACGCATCTTATCCTAAACATCACACACCGAACTCTGCCCTCCGTGCTTTGTGCTTTCTCCTAACCGCCCCGCCCTTTTCTCACTGGCCTAAAAGAATACGCTCCTCTCCTTCACGCTCCATAGAATCTCGTCCCTATTAGAACCCCTTGCTGCACTTTCTTCTACCCCGCTCTCCCCCACGTCGCATTGCTCAGTTCTTCGCTTTGTAAGAAGATGCCGCCTCCGATTGGAAAGCATCTCCCTAAGCGGTGCAAAAATAATGCAAGGCACAAAAATAAGGCGCAAGCGGTTTCCGCTTGCGCCTTATCTCGTACTATTTCACCTCTGGCTACACCGATGGTGTGCCGTTGGGGTCACAGTTCTTCGTTCAATTAGTCCTGGTTGATGGCGATGACAACACCGGAACCGACGGTACGGCCGCCCTCACGGATAGCGAAACGCAGACCGGTCTCGATAGCGATGGGGGTGATCAGCTCCACGTTCATGTCGACGTTATCGCCGGGCATGCACATCTCAGTGCCCTCGGGCAGGGAGATGATGCCGGTCACGTCGGTGGTACGGAAGTAGAACTGGGGACGATAGTTGTTGAAGAAGGGGGTGTGACGGCCACCCTCGTCCTTGGTCAGAACGTACACCTGACCAACGAACTTGGTGTGGGGATGAATGGAACCGGGCTTGGACAGAACCTGACCACGCTCAATCTCGGTCTTAGCCACGCCACGCAGCAGAGCGCCGATGTTGTCGCCAGCCTCAGCGTAGTCCAGCAGCTTGTGGAACATCTCGATACCGGTAACGGTGGTCTCACGCTTCTCGTCGGACAGGCCAACGATCTCGACCTTCTCGTTCAGGTTCAGCACGCCACGCTCCACACGACCGGTAGCAACGGTACCACGGCCGGAGATGGTGAACACGTCCTCGACGGGCATCAGGAAGGGCTGGTCGTCGCTGCGGGCGGGGGTGGGGATATAGTCATCAACGGCGTCCATCAGCTCCTTGATGCAGGCATACTCGGGAGCGTTGGGGTCGTCGGACTCGCAGGTCAGAGCGTTCAGAGCGGAACCCTTGATGATGGGCACGTCGTCGCCGGGGAACTCGTAGTTGGACAGGGTCTCGCGGACCTCCATCTCCACCAGCTCCAGCAGCTCCTCGTCGTCGACCTGATCGCACTTGTTCAGGAAGACAACGATGGCGGGCACGCCGACCTGACGGGCCAGCAGGATGTGCTCCTTGGTCTGAGCCATGGGGCCGTCGGTGGCGGCGATGACCAGGATAGCGCCGTCCATCT
>OJSD01002324.1_pt1 | contig 18581 bp, 9 predicted proteins | sample 1599391 | NCBI WGS metagenome assembly OJSD01 (sample SAMN04168656, study PRJEB22393) | human gut metagenome | biome: human gut microbiome; feature: stool | host: Homo sapiens | collected 2014-03-17 | reverse complement strand
TACTCATATTTGTTTTGTAATATATTATTTTTAGGAAATGTGATAATATGTTTTTTTATTGTCTCATTAAAACTCTGCTCATTGTAAAACCTGATTACAATCGGTAGATAATATAAATATTTCTTCCAACTTTCCGGAACAAGAGGACTGTTTTTTAAACGTGCTGCATCTTTTTCTGTTACTAAGATCAATTTTCCCGGTGAAGTCATCTTTTCGAATATCACATCCAATTTCTTGAAATCTGACTTGCTAAACGTATGATGATCAGGAAAAACGACCGGCAACACTTTATTTGAATACTTTTCTGCCTCACGAATAAATGGAGTGGGAACTGCAATACCTGATATCAACAATATATCATCTTCTTTTCCAATATTTTTATGGTTTAAGAAACGAGCTTCCGAGGGGAATACAGGTTTAACTTCTCCATAAACGATGCTGGTAAAAAAAAGTAACTGGTGAGCCCGCAACTTCATATTTTCTTCAATAACACGAAAATCGATCGGCTTCATATCTTCGTCGCATTTAGTAACAACCACGATATCTGTTCGGTTTATATTACTTATCGGTTCTCTCAGGTGTCCGGTAGGCATTAGTTTATCATTATAAAATAAACGATGGTAGTCACTCAACACGATCGAAAGGGAAGGGTGCACATATCTATGTTGATATGCATCATCTAACAAAATTACTTCAGGTCTGTCTTTTTCAGGGAGGGATAAAAGATTTTGAATCCCCCGGCGGCGATTAGCGTCGACAGCGACAAGTATATCCGGAAATTTATTTTTCATTTGAAAAGGTTCATCTCCGATCTCCAAACTGGAACTTTCAGAATCAGCAAGAATAAACCCCGATGTTTTTCTTTTGTACCCTCGGCTTAATACTGCAATGCGATATTTATCTTTCAGTAAACGTATGATATATTCTGTATGGGGAGTTTTACCCGTTCCTCCTACAGATAAGTTTCCTATGCAGATCACAGGAATAGAATATTGTTCGGAATGTAAAATACCCCAATCAAAAAGTCGATTTCGCAACCATATCCCAATTCCATATAAAAAGGAAAGGGGAGCCAGGTAGGAATTAAGTTTTATTTTGTCATTTTTTTGCATGTAACTTCTTATCTGCTGACAAATATAGTTAACTTATCGGTGGCTGTCTGTTTTTTATTTGTTTATTTCAAAAAGAAGATACAATTTGAATCTCTTTGAAAGATAAGTTTGCGTTTATTCTGAAATATTTTCAGGGAGTTTGTGACTATACACATTTATTGTAGAATTAAGTCAATATCCGGATAAGATATCCGTCGTATCTTTGTTGTCTTCTTGATAATCTCTTGTAAATTATATACTTTTGCATTGTCCCAATTAACATGCTATGCCATGAATGTCAAAATAGAAGAAAGCTGGCGAAAACGCCTTCAGGAAGAATTTGATAAACCATACTTTGAGCAGTTGGTCACATTTGTCAAGAACGAATACAGAAGCGCCCATGTGCTTCCTCCCGGACACCAGATCTTCCATATTTTTAATGCCTGTCCATTCGAGAAAGTGAAGGTTGTTATACTTGGACAAGACCCTTATCCCAATCCGGGGCAATATTACGGAGTCTGCTTCTCCGTCCCGCAAGGAGTTCCCATTCCTGGATCACTGGCCAACATATTCAAAGAAATACACCAAGACTTAGGCAAACCGATCCCCACATCCGGCAATCTGGACCGTTGGGTAGCGCAAGGCGTGTTTCCTATGAACTCGGTCCTGACTGTACGGGCTCACGAAACCGGCTCACATCGGAATATGGGATGGGAAACTTTTACAGATGCAGTGATAAAGAAATTGAGCGATGGACGTGAGAATCTGGTATTCATGCTGTGGGGAAGTTATGCAAAAGAGAAGATCGCCCTTATCGACACCCATAAACACTTGGTGCTGACAACCGTGCATCCGTCTCCACGCTCTGCTGACCATGGTTTCTTCGGCTGTAAACACTTCAGCAAGGCGAATACTTTCCTCCAAAGCAAAGGTATTCAAAAGATTGACTGGTAAGAAGTACGAGTTCCGGACATCCGGGTGTAGCCATTCCGGACATCCGGGTGTAGCCATTCCGGACATCCGGGTGTGGAGAGCGGTAACATCCGGGTGTAGAAAGGCGGAAGATGGGCATGTTACCAAACTTTTCTGCTTGCTTTTCGTTCTTTTCCTACTTGTTTTAGTAAAAAAGGACCTTTATGTTGAGGGAACTATCTCCACACAGATGTATATCGGCACGGTTCCCTGCGTTTTTGTAAACAATACCGGCTACCCGTTTCAACGGCAGGTAGTGATACAAGTGTAATACAGGAATCCGGTATGTATCACTCCTTGCACACCATGTTTGTCAATGCTTGCAAAACAAAGTGTGATAGAGTGATAGAGAAACTGGATTATTGTGCAAGAGAGAACCGCAAACTGATACCGTAGTTTGAGTTTGAAGTCGGATAGGATGCACTCGATATCAACGGTTCATTGATCTGAATATCATAGAATGCACGGACCGTCAACGCACGGCTCAAACCGTAATCAGCCGAGAAGGAGATTGTCTTTGCGATGTTACCGCTAGTAGCCTGCGTCAGTTGAGTGTCGATTTTACGAATCAACGACTGCATCTTGTTGAACGAGAAATCAAGGCGAACGGTGAGGTCATTGCTGAAATCACGCGTTTTCTTCATCTTGAAAACCTTGTTGAACTCGGCATATTTGTAACCCAAACCGATCGTCACTTTCTTGGAAAGTGCTTCGACCAATTGGTAGGATGTCGTGTTCAGGCTTAAATTGCGGGTAGTCGAATAGTCCGCCCGAACCGTCACGTTATTCAACAGCGTCGCATCTGCACCCAACAAAGGACTAAACGCTTCGGTAAGGCTGACAGACGAAATCGAATAAGGAGACGATGGTGTCGGGTTATCGTTCAGAATCGACTGGATATATCCCAGTCCGTCCTGCCCGGCATCCACCCAATTCAAGAAGGATGTGAAAGCACCTACCGAATAAGAACAACGGTACTGGTGACTCAACGTCAAGCTCTTGAAATATTTCTTGACAGCCGGAATCTTGATCAAGCCGTCGTAAGTAACGCGCCAGTTAGGCAACATGCTCTTCAACGAAGGGAAAGCCGTCAAGCCTACCTTCTTCGGGTCCTTACCGGTATAAGCGGCCAGAAATGCAGGAATCAGGACATCCGCCGAATTCCGGTTGACGCCGTTCACATTATCTGTTCCCGGATTATAAGGCATTCCTCCCAAGCCTTTATCATGGATAAAGCCCACATCCGGATATTTCAAGCCGGAATACTTGCTTTCGATACGTTGGGCAATGATCTCGCGGTTTGCCAACAACTTGTCAAAGGCTTTCGAAGAATAGTTATTCATAGCATTGCCACTGCCTCCGAATGCGCTTCCCAACGCGATTGTCGTCATGGTAAAGTTTCCCCCCATAATCTCCGGCATACCTTCATACATAAATTGTATTTCCGTATTACGCGTATCGTTGCGAAGAGCCGTCAAGTCGATCTTCAATCCAGTGATCGGTTCGAGGTTCGCCCGTATATTCAGATTTTTCGTACTGGTCATGACTGCGGCATTCACGTCTCTCTCGGTATCCGTAATCAGCCAGCCTTTTTCATATGCCTCGTCTATATAGCTACGACGCACGTCACCGAACGCAAAACCGATCCCCGGGGAAAGTCCGAATGAAGAACGTCCCTGGCCAAAGATATCACCGATCTCCGGACGGAAACCGGGCAGCATCATACCGGCAGAGTTCGTAAACTGAATATTGAAACGGCGCACCATCATCAAAAAGCGGGCACTGTGTTCAACCGCCTTGTAAAGAAAATCCTCAGTAGGGGCCGGTCCCGGTATGATCGTCAACTTCAAGCGCACCGTGTCTTGGTTCAAAATCTTAACCTGTGCGAAGTTGATCGGCTTGAACTTGACTTTGTAGACACGCCCGTCCGTTCTTCTGGCCGTGATTTGCACCTTTTTCGTAAACATTCCATGCTCGACAACCGTAGCGCTGTCCGGACTCAAGACAATTTCTTTTTCCAATTTCGGCTTTTTCTTCTTCTCCGTTTTTTTAGCCGTAGTCCGGGTATTGTTAAACTTCTGGTTGATCTTCTTCAAATATTTGTTTTTGTTGTAGAGAGATAACAGGTTCAAGTTCGCCTGCAAATCGAACTGACGCTGGTTCTTGATCGTATTACCCATCTCGATATCTTCGCTTACCGTCGCTCCACGATCCCAGTTGTAAGTAGCATTGTAGCTCAAAGAAGCATTGGTCCAATCCAGAACCGGGATCAGCTGCAACGGCAACTGCCAGGTCGCCATAAACTGCTGGTCATACTTCATCGGGGTTCCCAGGTCAGCGATGCTCTTCTTCACGGAATCTTTCCATAACTGGTAACCGTCCGGGTTCAGTTCCTTATTCACCTGCACATACGGTTCTTCGATACGGGCATTCGTACCGGAACTGAACGTTATGTTCAGGTTATTCGTAAAAGCCCAGTTCAAACTGAAAGCACGGTCCCAATAGAAGTTCTGGCTGAATGTCACCGGAATATCGTTAGTGACACCTGTTGCCGCTCCTGTCAGGTCGCGTAATTTTATTTCGTAATAATTCCGCATCATGGCCGTCTGGAAGTTGATAGACGGGGCCACATTAAACGCCAATTGCTTGGCATAGCGCGTATAGCCGTTGTTTTTCTTCAATAACTTATCGAATGGTTTGATCGGCTTGACATAAGGCACATAGCTATAGGCGAAATTGACACGGTAATCCTTTGTCGTTTCATATTCAGTCTCCGGGTTTTTCTTATCATTAATGCTGTACGAATACCCGAGCGTGAAGTTTGCCGGATCGTAAGGCATCGGGTTCTTACTCTTGATATTCACACGCACATTATTAAACGAAACACTCTTGATAACCGTCCTATCTTGAGAATAATTACGAATCGAGTCCTTCTCGGCTTTCGTTTCCGCCTTGTCGATAGCATCCTTCAACTTGACATCCTGATCCAGCGGATTGTATTTTGGATCATATGTTTCCTTCGAATAAGCATAATAGAACGGGATACTGACTTGCGCCTTTTCCGGGAACAGCTTACCCAATTCGATAGAGGTCGCCACGTTATACTGTTTGAAGTCTTCCATCCGGCGTTCGTTCAACGACTGGTCGAGAGCACCGAAACCAGCCGTTTCGATACGTCCGCCCACATTCACCGTTCCCAAGTCGGAAAGCGCAACATTCAAATTCGCATTGGCCGCCCATCCACCTTCTTCATTGAAGTCGGTCAGGCGCAATTCGTTCACCCAAACTTCCCCACTCTTCAACTTATTACGCACGTTACGCACACCGATCATGACTGTCTTCACTTCGGAAAGACTCGGATTACCTTTGACACGGATCGTATTGCCATCGTTGTCCGGATCCCTACCAGAATAGACAGTCTGGAAAGACACTCCATTCGTACCGGACCGTTTTTCCCGGTTACGCTCCAGTTTTAGGTCCGTCAAAATCTCCAAACGGAAATTCAGCATGTTTTCTGCCGGCCAAACGATTTTCTGGTGTTCCGAATTGTTATAGTTATACTCCCCGTGCGGAGTCAATTTCAACGGTACTTCATATTCGTAATAGTTATTCTTATAGTCCGATCCCAGGCGGATAAAAACAGCGAGATCGCCATCTGCAAGATCGTTTACATCCAATTTCGGAGCCTCGGCATGTGTAAACAGTTGCAAGCGCTTATACTGCCGCAAATCATAATTCGTATTCTTATACACGGCACGTGCATCTTGAGCGGCAAGGTCCGTTATCTTTAAAGAAAGCGCCTGTTCGTTCTCCTGACGGATCTGAGGCTGGCTTGGATCCAGTACACGGCTGACGCCCGGGGGCAATGTATAGCTGACCGGATCCCTGTCACTGTTTTCCTCGATATTGACAGTCGAGACTTCCAATTTACCCTTCACTGCGGGCGGCATCTTCGGATCGGACAAATCCTGCTCGTAGGATCGCCATTCTCCGCGTACCAATTGCAGAGTACCGAAGCGCAACACGACCGATTCCTTAAATCCTGTCATATACATACGCATGAAACGAATCGTCTTGAAATCATTGATTGCCCCCACACGACGCTGATATTGTTTTACCGGAATCTTAAATTGATACCAGGTAACGGATTCTGTCGTACCATCCGCCAATCTTACTGATGAAGTACGTTTATCCGCAATGAAGTTTTCACCGACAACCGTATCCTGCGGAGTTATCCTGACTTTGTATTCGAAATATTTTTCATTTTTATTCAGAGTATTGTCCTGATTGATGTCTTCTACATCAGGCACGGTCTTGGAAGAAGTGCTGTAGCGCTCGCCCGAATCGTTGATATCTTTCGAGTTTCCTTCCGTTCCATTATAGCGTTTGTAACGTGTTAAGATATCCACCTCCTGAGAATCATAGTCCGAACCACGAAAATAGTGGAACTTGTCACCGGCCGGATCAAAGAAAGGGGACAGCTGTAACGGATCGTTCTCCATCTCGGTTAGGGTTACCGCATTCAATTTCTGGCGTAATTTATTCAGATAATCCTGGTAAGCCGGATATTCCTTTTCTTCATCCGAGGATAAACCGTTCAGGCCGACATCCTGTAACAGACGTGCACCTGCCGTATTGTCGAAGGCATAAACTGTACTCTGCTGTTTTGGAACCTTACCCCAAACAGTATAATCGACCTTAGACGTATCGCCATCGATTGGCAATCCGTTTTCGAAGAACTTCTTTTCATCCTTCAATATGTCTTCCGATATCTCACCCAAATTAAAATACAGATCCCCCCCTGTTGTCTGACGATCATAAATGAACGGATCGAGCATCCAAAATTCGATATATTCGACATTCGCCGTCTCAAAGTCACTCTGGTCTATCTTTCGCATCATTCCACCGAAACGCTTTTCCGGGTTTTGCAATGTTCCGTCAGGATTAATATTATCGGCATCCAAGTTATACGGTCCGCGTTCCTGCGGATAGTAAGCCATGTTCAGAACTGTCAACGTATTACTTTCACTCATGCTTTGCTGCCGTTGCGGGAACAACTCTCTCGTCTCGATAGCACGGACATAATGGTTGGACAAATCTTTTGTCGTAATATATTTCGGACGCAAAGAAGAATTTTTACGCGTGAACAATCCGTCGATCGTGTACCAAGCGAGCAAAGCACGACTTTTCCCGTAATCGATATTATTGGTCAGCCCGGCTTCCGGGAACAATTGGGGCGTACCATCGTCATAAGGCACACTGGACAACTGCCAGGGATAAGGGTCGGAGAGGTCAAAATTGCTCTGTGTCGACTCGAAGTCATCCAGATACGAATATCCACCCGTGTTCTTGTTTTCGTAATGCCCGGCAATCAAATGAGCGAACTCCGCATTGAAAGATATCTGGCTGGGTTTGCTTAGGTTCAGCAACGGCAGCTTGTCGAACATATTGGTAAGCCACTGACTCTCGCCCTTATAAGCCATATTGACACCCCAGAGCGTATTCTTTATCGCTTCGTCGCCCTTCGTCGTCTTGGTGGTCAACGGCATTTCGGACATGTGCATGATGGTAGCGCCTACCATCAGATTCGGGTTGAACTGATAGTTCAAGTCCAATCCCATCATGGTCTTACGCTGCATGTTATAGGCTGTCTGGTTTTCCAGCGAGACACTGACCGGCGTGCCTGCAGAAATAATACTTTCGTTCAGGATCGTTACCACGCCGGAAGTATAGTCAACAGTATAATCTACATTCTCGGTTAATATCGCTCCTCCAGCCGTTACTTTCACTGAACCTCGCGCTACGTTGGAAGCTCCCAACTGTATCTCGGCACCCGAAGAGGCTTTGTATTCCCCCTCCAGTTTGAACTTATTCTTTTCAGCAATCTGTCTGGCGACAGTCAATGTCGAGTCGTAGAGTTCCTGGAATACATATTTGTCAGCAATCGCATCATTGTTAATCTTTTTACGCAGATAGGAGCCGAATGGTTCCACACTTGGAAAAATAATTTTCCCATTATCGGCAAGGACGGTCACACCTTCAATAAAGTCGTATATACCATCCGGATGCGGCTGATTGTTGGAATCATAGCTATCCAGGTTCAGCACTCGTAACAAGATTTGGTTGGCAATCGCCCCTTCCGGCAAATAGTTGACATACGTACCGGTTGTATCGCTTTGATACATGATATTCAACTTGAACTTCTCTTTTTGGACAGAGTAAGCTCCTAATGAATAGATATTTTTCATCATCAGGTCCCAAAAAGGCATATCAGGCGACATGGTAATTCCTTTCAACAACTTCACATACAGGCAAGAGGCAGCCGATGAAGGATTGTCAGTCGAGAACTCACCAACCTGATAAGTCTTTCCATCCGAATAAGTATAATTGTAAGCGACAGCCAATACCTCATCTGCCTGCAACTGTGTTTTCAGCGAGATATACCCCAACTTCGTATTGACCGTATATTCGGACGCATCCAGCAAACGAGCGCTTTCCACTTCTTCATACTCCGTACCGTTAACAAAAGTTCCTCCCAACGCCTGATTTACCGTGCTGATATCACGAGCACCGGTAAATTGTTGGTTAAGGGTATTATATAATGTATTCGTATTATTATAGGGGATAGACAGCGCCCCCGAAGGAGAAACGACCGCCGTATTCGAAATATTATCATGCTCGGCCAGATCGGCAAAAGCGACCACGTTACGCGCCTGGTCATAAGTAGCCCGTTTGTTTGTCACCCAAACTTCCACCTTGCTGATCGTGACGGGAGAGGAAATCGTATTCAGGTTCTTCACCGCCTCATCATAGCGGTCGCGAAAATAGTGTGACAGGAAAAAGTGACGATTCTCGTCATACTGGTCAATCGTCAATTCGAAAGGTTTTGTCTGCACGCCCCCTTTAGAACTGACCGTTTTCGATTCCGACTCCTGCTGTGCAAACAACGCATTGACTCGCAGCTTCCCGAACTGGAGATCCGCTTTCATACCGAACAGGGCTGCTCCTCCGTTGATTAGGGAGTTACTGGTTGTCATACTTACATTTCCGGCTTCCAGCGACTTGATAATTTCATCTTCCTCCCCGGTATAAGCTAATTTCAGTTTTTTGGAGTCGAAATCAAAAGAGGTTTCGGTATTATAGTTCATATCGAAATTCACTTTGCTACCAACCGATGCCTGTACATTCAATTGAACATTCTCATCGAAATTAAAGAAGGTACGGTTACGAGCACGTTCCGGCAAAGAGGGATTTTTGGTTTTATTCTGCTTCAAGCCTAACTCCACTTCGGCCGAACCTTGCGTTTTCACCCGGACACCGCCCGGCCCAAAGATACGTTCCGCCGCACCGATATTGAACTGCATATCAGCTAAGTTGAACTGCTTATTAGCCGCCTTTTGAAATTCTTCCTCGTTTTTCTGGCGATAGTAGGATTGAACGGATTTTTGGAAACTATAATCCTGGTATTCCTCAGGGGTCAACGAAATAGGAGTAGTCAGATCGGCATCACCTAACTTGGTACGGACTACATATGTCCCGGTTCTGATATCATATTCGACCACTGATTTCACGTTATCCGGCGTCTTCAAGTCAGCAGGTGACTGCTTGGTAAGATCCTGATATTCTTCAGGGACCGTCTTAGCTACCGGAAAGCGGGTGCGCACCTTCGGCACCGTATCATCCGGAACGACCGGCTGTTCAGTATCCGGCAACGACATCTCATAGGCCAGAAAATCCGTATTCATAGAATACAGACCTGCACCAAACAGTAGAATTGTTATCCAGAGTATAAATTTCAGTGTCCTTCTCATGTTAATTGACAATTGACAACAGACAATGACAACCGACAATTCCAAATTCTCCTAAATTGCCAATTATCCATTGCTTAAAGCATTCTTAGGGCTGTTTTAATGACCTGCTCGACAGCCAGTGCAGGCGAACCTTTCAATATCGAGTTAACCGCCTTTTGCGAAGCGGCCTTCTGGAATCCAAGCATAACCAATGCCGCCACAGCTTCTTCTGTGACAGCACCACTGGCTGCGACAGAAGAGGAGCCACCTGTCACTGTCATTCCCTCTATCGGCTTTACCTTGTTTTTGAGATCAACTAGAATACGTTGAGCTGTTTTCAATCCGATTCCTTTGACTGACGTCAGAGCTGTTTCGTTCTTATCAGCAATCACCCGGATCAATTCGGATGGTGACAGGGAAGAAAGGATCATCCGGGCAGTATTGGGACCGACTCCCGACACGGAAGTCAACATCAGAAACAGTTCGCGCTCATCTTTTCCTGCAAAGCCAAAAAGCAAATGGGCATCCTCACGTATCACTTCGTACACGTAAATCTTCCCGGTCGGTTTCCCATTATAAAAAGTATATGTATTCAAGGAGATATTCAGTTCATAACCGATTCCGGCACATTCCAAGATCATCCTGGCCGGTGTCAGTTCTACTATCTCTCCCTTGATATATTCTATCATGTATCTTACGTCTTTATGATTCGCACCTATTATAACGCAAAATTAGACAAAAGCGTATATCCGAACTATCTTTTTTGGTATTATTGTTTCCAAAACCCCGGCAACAAGATTGTCAGCACCGTAAAGATCTCCAAACGTCCGACCATCATCAGAAAAGACAAGAACCATTTCGATACCACCGGAACATCAGCATAGTTTCCGACCGGTCCCAGACTACCAAGTCCCGGTCCAACGTTACTGATCGAAGAGATAGTAGCCCCGATCGTCTCCTCAAATCCTACCCCATCGATCATCAGCACCATACAGCTGACAAATATTAAAGCAATATAGGCAAAAGCGAACGCCAATACCCGGTGGACGATATCACCAGAAACAGCATGCCCGTTCATTCGTACCGGAATAATGGCATGTGGATGCGTCTGCTTCTTAAACTCATTAAAGAGGTTCTTGGTCAAAATCACAAAACGGCCCATTTTCAAACCTCCACAAGTAGAGCCAGCACAACCACATACCACCATCAGAACTAGCGCTAACAGCCAGAAAAACGGTCCCCACGGAATATAATCGACCGTTGCAAACCCACATGTAGACACCAATGTCACGACCTGGAATACCGTTTGCCTAAAAGCTGTACCAAAATCGTCCACAATTCCTTTATACATGATCCAGACTGTCGATATTGCCGTAATAATCAGTACGAACCAGAAAAACCAGCGTGTTTCTTCATCCGCAAATAACTTCTTGGGCCTACCGTTAAAAAAGAAATATATCAAAGTAATATTGGTCGCACCGATAAACATAAAAATCGTAATTATATATTCGATATAGGCAGAGTCCCAGTAAGCGATACTGGCATTTTTCGTGGAATAGCCACCTGTAGAAATACAAGTGAGCGCATGATTGACAGCGTCATACAAGTCCATTGGACCCGCCCATAAAAGACCAATAAGGATAATGGTCAGGAACAAATAAACTCCCCACAGGCGCTTGGCCACCTGGGTAACACGCGGACGGAAACGTTCGTGCGTGATACCCGGAGTCTCGGCATTGAACATCTGGGTAGCCCCACCTCCGATAATAGGCATCAGCGCTACGGTAAACACGATCATTCCAATACCGCCCTGCCATTGCGTAAGGCTCCGCCAAAACAATATCCCGTGCGGAAGAGCTTCGATATCGGTCAATATGGTAGAGCCTGTCGTCGTAAAACCAGACATCGTTTCGAAATAAGCATCCGTCACATTATCTATATAGCCACCTAAATAGAATGGTAACATCCCCAAAAGGGAGAAAAGAGCCCAAGTTAATGTAACAGTCAGCATCCCTTCCCTGCGCCCGGCCGTATGTTCATTGGCTCGTAGTCCGATCAGCATAAAAAGGACTCCCGTTCCGAACATGATACCACTCGACTGAAGAAGCGGATAGAAGTCATTTCCTTCATATAAGAAAGCGACTGCCGTTGCAGCCAGCATAAACAACGTCTCAAGGATGAACATCATCCCTAACATCTTAATTATAAAACGAATGTTCAGCATAATATGCTATTAACAATTGACACATTGAACAGAGAAAAGAGACAACCCAGAGTTGTCCATTGACAATTAATTAAAGTAGTCCTCCAATTTACGCATAGCCGTATCCAAACAGAACACCACAACGTGGTCATAAGCTTGGATATGTGTATCACCCTTGATCATCATAGGCTCACCGTCACGAATCAATCCGCCCAACGTCAAATCTTTCGGAAGATTCAGATCTTTTACCTGCTTACGGGTAATTTTCGAATCGGGACGGGCAACAAGTTCCGCCACATCTGCATTGGCAAAAGTTAAACACTTCACGTTCGACACGTCTGCATCCAACAGGAATTGGTAGATATGGCTGGCAGCAATCAGTTTCTTATTGATAACCGAGCCGATGTCCATGCTCTCCGCTAAAGGTATGTAGTCGATATTTTCGATCTTAGCGATAGTCTTGAATACTCCGGCGCGTTTAGCAGCCAGACAAGCCAAGATGTTCGTACTCGAATTATCCGTCAGTGCGATAAATGCCTGTGCATCTTTGATCCCTTCCTGCATCAACAGATCGGTATCGCGTCCGTCTCCATTGATGATCAAGACATTTCCAGGGACAACCTCAGCTATACGGTGACTCTTTTCTTTGTTAGTCTCGATTACTTTTACACGGATATTGTTCGGAAGGTACTGGCAGGTACGGATCGCAATACGGCTTCCACCCATAATAATGACTTTCTTTACTTCGGGGTCTCGCTTGCCCGCATGCAACCGGACGTCTTCGATATGGCTTTTAGTCGTTGTAAAAAAAACGATATCTCCCGATTCTATACGATCCGTACCACGGGGAATAATGGTCTCGTTCTGCCGTTTGATGGCAACGATATGATAGAGTTTCTGTTCGTTCAGTAATTCGGACAGATGTTTGTTCACAAGTCGGGAATTATCGCGCACCTTTACACCGATCAGAATCAGAGCGCCTCCGAACAACTCCCAGTATTGCCGAGTCCACGGGCGTCTGACAGCCGTAACAATTTCTTTGGCTGCCAGCATTTCCGGGTAAATCATGGAATCGATCCCCATTTTTTCAAACAGTTCCTTGTTTTTAGGGAGCAAATATTCGTAATTGTTGATACGCGCCAACGTCTTATGTGCTCCTAATTTAGAAGCCAGAATGCTGGCTGCCACATTGGTCGTTTCTTCCGGCGTGACACTGACAAACAGGTCGGCCTTTCTGATACCGGCTTCTTCCAGGTCCCGAATGGATGTCGGATTACCCACCATAGGAAGGATCTCCATGCTTGAATTCGTGAAATTCAAACGTTCCTCATTCGGATCCATCAGGATAATATCCTGCTTCTCCTGTGATAACATTTTTGCCAGGTGGGTTCCTACTTCACCGGCTCCGGCTATAATAATTTTCATTTTATATAATAGATTAATTATAAGGATATATTATCCTCCGATAACCATCTTTTTTATTTCTCCTGCAATACTTTTGGCATCCATACCACACAGTTTATACAGTTCGGGAATCGATCCATGTTCGACAAACTCATCCGGCACACCAATCCGTTTTACCTGAGGAGCATATCCGTTATCAGCCATAAATTCCAAAACAGCACTGCCCAGTCCACCTTTGATTACGCCGTTTTCAACAGTGATGACACGACTGAACCTCTTACCGACTTCATGCAGCAGTTCTTCATCCATCGGTTTTAAAAAAATCATATCATAATGGGCAATCGATATACCATCACTTTCAACCTCCTTTATGGCCTTTATCACTTCGTTGCCAATAGGTCCAAGTGACAAGATCGCAATATCATCCCCATCACGAAGTTTCTTGCCTTTCCCGATCGGAAGGATATGCATCTCATTCCTCCAATCTGCCATCTCTCCCTTACCGCGTGGATAACGGATCACAAAAGGGCCGTTACATTCCTTATACCCGGTATACATCAAATTCCTTAAATCCAGTTCGTTCAAAGGAGATGAAATAACCAAGTTCGGGACTGGACGCAGATAAGCGAGGTCGAACACCCCGTGATGGGTCGCCCCGTCTTCGCCTACTAGACCGGCACGGTCCAGACAGATTACCATATGAAGATTCTGAAGTGCAACATCGTGTATCACCATATCGTATGCCCGCTGCATGAAAGAAGAGTAGACATTGCAGAATGGGATCATTCCCTCTTTGGCGAGATCTACACTCTTTCCCTACACGACGCTCTTCCGATCTTTTGGCAAGTCCGGCAGAGAAAGTTACCGAATGCCCTTCGGCAATCCCGACATCAAACGCCCGTTTCGGAAACGCTTTCATCATATAAGTCATAGAACAACCTGTCGGCATAGCAGGAGTGACCCCCACGATCCGTTCGTCCTGTTCGGCCAGCTCGACAAGGGTATGTCCGAAAACATCCTGATAAAGTTGGGGTTCGTTCAACTTATGGACAATGATCCGTTCTCCTGTTTCTTTATTGAACAGCCCTGGTGCATGCCATTCCGTTGCCGACTTTTCAGCAGGCTTGAATCCTTTGCCTTTTTTAGTTTTGATATGTAATAGTTTCGGACCTTCCATATCCTTTATATCATTCAGAACCTTGATCATATAACCGACATCATGCCCGTCGATCGGACCAAAGTAACGGATGCTGAATCCCTCAAACAGATTATGTTGTTGAGTAAGCAATGCTTTCAGACTATTGTTAAAACGAAGGATATTTCCCCGACGGTCATTATTGATCAGTTTCATCTTCCGCAATCCGCGGTACACATCATAACGCATTTTATTATATGCCTGACTGGTTGTGATATCCACCAAATACTGACTCAACCCACCGACCGCATGATCTATTGCCATATCATTATCATTGAGAATGATAAGTAGGTTGTTTGGATTAGCCGACGCATTATTCAGACCTTCGAACGCCAACCCACCCGTCATGGCTCCATCGCCGATCACGGCTATCACGTGTCTGTCTTTTTCTCCTTTTAGAGCAGAAGCGACCGACATACCCATAGCCGCCGAAATGGAATTTGAAGCATGTCCGGCAACAAATGCGTCATAAGGGCTTTCCAGAGGATTAGGAAATCCACTGATTCCTTTAAATTTTCGGAGCGTATGAAAAGCCTCTCGACGTCCAGTCAGTATTTTATGACCATACGCCTGATGCCCCACATCCCATACAATACGATCATAGGGAGTATTAAAAACATAGTGTAGTGCAACCGTCAGCTCTACCGTACCGAGACTTGCCCCAAGATGTCCCGGATTCTCCGATAGTACATCTATTATATATTGACGCAACTCTGCACATACCTCTCCCAATTTATCGGGGGACAACTTGCGCAAATCCTCCGGGTAATCAATGGAATTTAATATGTGTTCATCCTTGCATTCTGTCATAATCGCTATAATTTTGTGGCAAATGTAAAGAATTAACGGGAGATAAAATAGTTTTAGTATGTCATTCTTTAGCAGTATGACACAATTAAACCGCTTCTTCTCCTTTCCCTATAATCAAATTTAATCCTGTTTTGCATTTTCGTATGTAACACAAACAAACTCATTTGCCATAAAAACAAAAAAGCAGTCACAAATAATTGTAACTGCTTGATTTTCAGTGGTGCCACCAGGAATCGAACCTTTTATTTCGGTTTATTCTAAACCCCTGATTGACTGCACATTTACTACTTTATCTTTTATGAAAGCCATTGAATTAACACTACACTAAATTCATCGCTTTTCGTAATTGTCTTTACAATCATCATCTCTTTGACAATGTAAAGGTAGATAAAAAGTTCGATTTCCGCAAATGTCAATAGGGATTTTTATGAAATATTTTTTGCTCAAACCTGATAATGTTCCTAAAAGATGGCTAAGAGCCTGTCTAAATCTTACTCAATTCTATTTTGAGAGTTTTATCCAATATCTTTCAGCCATAGGCTGTAGCCTGTCTCTTATTACCTTCATCACAGTATCGAAATCAAGCGCCTCTTTCCATTGAATTTTTCTAAGAAAAGCCTTCCAACGGCTTATGCGTGCCCCGTCTGTAGCAAAACTATCCGTAAACAGTTGCAAATCGGGGTTGTATGCAAGTCCTCGATTGTCGAACGTCGCTTCGATGGCGTCATACAAAGCGTCGTCATTCAAATTTCTCTTCGTCAGGAGCTGATAACAGTCAAAGAAATCTTTCATGCGACTGTTGAGAACATCACGATCTATCATCGTATGGAACTTCTCGGCAATAACGGTTTCTAAAGAATATGCCTGTATATTCACAGAAGGGATATCCGATAAAAGCAGAGGAAAGTCTATAGTTGTTGGATGTGGAATGACGACATCACCAAAGCCAATATCTACAGACATATTATAAGCTATGGTATCCATATGGGCAGTAAAATAGAATCTTGTACCAGGATATTTCTTTTCGACTGTGATCGGTTCTATTTTGATACTTCCTGCGTCAAATGACACCCCATCTTCATGGCATACAATACCCAGGATTTCTTGGAAGACACTAGCCAGGAAATCCCTGTCACGACTGATCCTGTCTGCCATAAAATCCACATCAACCGTAGGACGAGCCTCAAGTCCATTCATGGCATAAAGCAAAGAGCCGCCTTTCAACAAGAATTTGTCCTTGTACTGGCTTACAGAAACCCTGTAAAGCAGTCTCTCGTTGAAGTACCTTGCCAGAAGATACATGTATTTATAGCCTGTCTCATTCATGAGGTTGAGCAAGCGTGTCTTTACAGACTTGCCATAGTTTTTCTTTCCCATTATCTTATTCTATTGCGATTTCGAGATAATTTTTCAACGTGTTAAACACTCTTAGGCGCTTGGCGTAATCCTGCAAACGGGCGAGATTACGGTTCGGCTTTTTCAGATAAGTACGTATTACTTCCGCGCAAACGTCCAGACCAATCTTGTTCCGATACTTCACCGCATCACAAACACTTCGTTCCATATCAGTAATATGAACTTTATATCCCGATATATCCGCATCCATAATCCCAAACTCCAAGTTCTCTTTTTTCCAATAATAAAGTTCTATAGGCAGGACGTGTGGAAGCACTACTTTCCTTTTATTGGCAATGGCTATGCAAAAAGCAGGCGGGACTGTCGTAGACACTTGATGATATGTCCAGGCATTGTATAGGCATACAACACCATTCGGTATTATCCTCTCCACGTCTATCATCGTGTTTAGCAATGCCTCGGGAGCTGCATATACCCCATGACGCAATCTTATCAAATCGCCACGTTCTTTAGCTCGCAACACCTGTTTATATTCCGACAGGTGAGATATATCCGTTGTGGATATAGTCCCTCCGAGAGACGCAACTTTATTAATTATATCATTCATATAATCCACCTTAGAAGTTCTTTTCACACTACAAAAATACGATTATTTTCCGAATAATAGGTAATATTCTACGGTTAATTCGTAAAAACACCGCATAATACTACCAGTATCCGTTTTTCATATAAATCATATCTATAGAAGAAGCCCTGTGTCAATCTGATGACACTGTTTTTGCTGTCTCGGATATAAAGTGGTTCTAGGAATTACTGCCGGATGATGGAGAAAATAATCGGGACAGTTCCGGGAAAATGCAGGAATAAACAGGAAAAAGCGAGACTGCCACTCAAAAACAACCCTGAGACAAGTTGGTATATGAAAATTGATATGTACTTACAATGGAGTGCATCTTACTGATAAATCGAATGTACAAGATGTAGTTGAGCAGTCGATTACTATAAATCTATCTTATAGATAAGTCTGCCGGTGAATTTATCAAGTTCATGGGTAGGCTTTATTTTCATCAAAAGAGAAGATGGCTTGTTCGAAAGTTGGTTGTGTGTTAACTGATGAAATAGCGCATTGTCAGGATATATACCCAATAGAACGAATTTGACAAGATCAAAGACTATTTTATCGTGAAACTCCGAATAAAGATAAACCAAATATCTCGGGAAAATCAATATTCTTAATATACTTTCTTGAAAAAAACAGTAAAAGAACAGGCATCATTCCGTAAAATATTACTTTATTCATTTTTACCATTTATTAAATAGTCATATCGTATAATAGAAAACACATCATACAACAGTAAACCACATTCCAATATAGAAGTAAAGTTAGTAATATATTTAAATAGGAAAAAGAAAACGAAACAATACGGAAACTTGCTTGAAGCAAAAAACACAAAAAAATGATTTTTCACCAATAATACCGTAATCCATGCCAAAATGCCTTGACTGAAATTAGTATCTTTGTATTATAATACTATTTATTTAAAATAAAATGAGAAAAGCTATTTATCTGTTATTTTTTTTAGTTTGGTTATGTCCTGCTGCTTGTATGGCTCAAGGTCTCCATTTTGGATTGAAAGCCGGTGTGCTTGGAAACAAAGCTGATATTCAAGGTATAAGCAACCGGGTTAAAACAGAGAATATGACTGGTTTTCAAGTAGGTCCCATGCTGCAATATCAGACCGGTTTCTATGGACTAACCC
>OJSD01002266.1_pt1 | contig 18976 bp, 16 predicted proteins | sample 1599391 | NCBI WGS metagenome assembly OJSD01 (sample SAMN04168656, study PRJEB22393) | human gut metagenome | biome: human gut microbiome; feature: stool | host: Homo sapiens | collected 2014-03-17 | reverse complement strand
AGGATAGCATAAGTCTGGGGCTTTTTCTATACACTGATTTATTTTCCGCTTACGGAAATGACAAGAGAACAGGCAATCCGTAACTATGTTATTTCAATCCACGCACCCGTGAAGGGTGCGACTTGCGACTATGGGATTAATGTTTCCCCCTTGTCGCTATTTCAATCCACGCACCCGTGAAGGGTGCGACAATAAGGGTATTATATTTCCCTTGATTATACTAATTATTTCAATCCACGCACCCGTGAAGGGTGCGACGCAATGCGAATTATTTATATGCGATAAGTAAAAGGATTTCAATCCACGCACCCGTGAAGGGTGCGACGTCATAGCCAGTCGCAAGACGACGCCCATCATACGTAATTTCAATCCACGCACCCGTGAAGGGTGCGACTTCCTTCTCCTTCTAGTTTTTCAGCAGCAAGTTGATATTTCAATCCACGCACCCGTGAAGGGTGCGACATTCGCCGCAGCTATTGCCCGCGGCGTCACAGACTACATTTCAATCCACGCACCCGTGAAGGGTGCGACGTCGAGTCGATTGTCCAGTTGCAGTCAATAATAGCATTTCAATCCACGCACCCGTGAAGGGTGCGACAATAATCGTGTTAATGATTATATTTCCAAAGCGGCATTTCAATCCACGCACCCGTGAAGGGTGCGACGCTGCAAGCATTTACGACAATGCGATTAAGTGGGCAGATTTCAATCCACGCACCCGTGAAGGGTGCGACATGAATCTCTTTGCTATCGCACAGCGCAAAATAGATATTTCAATCCACGCACCCGTGAAGGGTGCGACACGACGACACGGCCACGAATATACAGCACCTTGTCATTTCAATCCACGCACCCGTGAAGGGTGCGACGCACTTTATCGAGTGTGACACGGCACATGATCACTTATTTCAATCCACGCACCCGTGAAGGGTGCGACACCATAAAATCACGTTCGTGGGATTCGGTACGTTTATTTCAATCCACGCACCCGTGAAGGGTGCGACAATCTGGTTGTCCGAGCCTGACAGCGAACCGTACTGATTTCAATCCACGCACCCGTGAAGGGTGCGACACGTCAATCAGTACTACATCAACAGCGACTTCCTCATTTCAATCCACGCACCCGTGAAGGGTGCGACTCTAGGCGTAAACGTCCCCGACTATGACGCAAGGCTCATTTCAATCCACGCACCCGTGAAGGGTGCGACTTTAGCGTCCCCTAGTGTAACTAAGGCGTTTGTCTCATTTCAATCCACGCACCCGTGAAGGGTGCGACCACATTTTGGAAAAGTTTTAAAATAGCCATTGACAATTTCAATCCACGCACCCGTGAAGGGTGCGACGCTGTGAGCGTGTCGGTTTTTTGCCGATTTTGATAATTTCAATCCACGCACCCGTGAAGGGTGCGACAAAGCAATTAAAGGATGATCTTCAGACAGAGACACATTTCAATCCACGCACCCGTGAAGGGTGCGACCAGAATGTAGTCACACATGGTAACATGTAGTCAACATTTCAATCCACGCACCCGTGAAGGGTGCGACATCATCATCAGCGCCAAGGAAGGCACGGTCAAAGAATTTCAATCCACGCACCCGTGAAGGGTGCGACATGGCAACGAAAGGAAAATGCATCATCTGCGGCGCGATTTCAATCCACGCACCCGTGAAGGGTGCGACCTGTGACGTGTATAGTTTCATCGTCAATCAGCTGATTTCAATCCACGCACCCGTGAAGGGTGCGACAAGCCGGAGCAAGACGCGGTCAATGAGGTTTTGTGATTTCAATCCACGCACCCGTGAAGGGTGCGACATCGATGACGCCGCAGAGCCTCAGCCGGCACCGGCATTTCAATCCACGCACCCGTGAAGGGTGCGACTTGAGGGTACTTGAGGAGGTATTTGTTGTGTCTATATTTCAATCCACGCACCCGTGAAGGGTGCGACTCTTTCCAATGCTGCCTTGCCGGTCCCTGTTATCGTATTTCAATCCACGCACCCGTGAAGGGTGCGACGGGACACGCTCTGGGACATTGCTGATAAGTACCGTATTTCAATCCACGCACCCGTGAAGGGTGCGACCCGGCAGACTTATCGAATAAGATTGCCAGGCTCGATATTTCAATCCACGCACCCGTGAAGGGTGCGACGGCTTCTGTGTCGGATCATCCGACGGCCGAGGGTCATTTCAATCCACGCACCCGTGAAGGGTGCGACCCGTTGGCGCGGGCACTGTCATGCATATTATTGTGTATTTCAATCCACGCACCCGTGAAGGGTGCGACGAAATTGTAGAGATTGGCAAATTCTTCTATTTCGTTATTTCAATCCACGCACCCGTGAAGGGTGCGACGTTCAAGACAATCACAATGGAAGAACGCTTACAATTTCAATCCACGCACCCGTGAAGGGTGCGACACGAACAGCGCCGGCAGTTCCCACGAAGCCTATTTATTTCAATCCACGCACCCGTGAAGGGTGCGACTCGCAGTCCGCGATAGCTGATGTGCAGGTCAGCGTAATTTTAATCCACGCACCCGTGAAGGGTGCGACGAGGCAGATGCCTTTACGGTATAAAAACGATAGCATATTTCAATCCACGCACCCGTGAAGGGTGCGACCCATTGCTGAATTTGATGTAGTCGTAGCCCATCTTTATTTCAATCCACGCACCCGTGAAGGGTGCGACGTCTGACCGCCGCTGCGGACCGTACCGTACGTAATCGATTTCAATCCACGCACCCGTGAAGGGTGCGACCCGACGGTCGCGAGCACAACGACATACATCAAGTATATTTCAATCCACGCACCCGTGAAGAGTGCGACAAGACTGCGGATGTCATGACCGATAATGAGGAAATATTTCAATCCACGCACCCGTGAAGGGTGCGACCATATCATCGTCTGGTACAGCCTCACCTGGAGCCTTATTTCAATCCACGCACCCGTGAAGGGTGCGACTTATTGACAATGACGATGACGCGGCCCTACTTACAATTTCAATCCACGCACCCGTGAAGGGTGCGACAAAGGTGGCATGTCCCAGGCGGTATTGGATGACTTTATTTCAATCCACGCACCCGTGAAGGGTGCGACAGCTTCGACGCCCAAGAGATAGGAGAGATAACATGGATTTCAATCCACGCACCCGTGAAGGGTGCGACGCGGGGCTTCCCTCGGCAAAGTATATGGGAGCCATCATTTCAATCCACGCACCCGTGAAGGGTGCGACTGTGCTTCGCTGTGTCCTCATTGATTGTTCTGTTATTTCAATCCACGCACCCGTGAAGGGTGCGACGCGAATCGGCTGCATAATGTCTTCGCCGCCGGCTATATTTCAATCCACGCACCCGTGAAGGGTGCGACGACCGAAGACGAGTACGGCTTGACGCACCAAGAACTATTTCAATCCACGCACCCGTGAAGGGTGCGACCCTGGTCGGCCAAGTATTTCGTCCAAAATATGGAAATTTCAATCCACGCACCCGTGAAGGGTGCGACGACACGATGCATGAGTACCTTGACGGCGTATCGCTCATTTCAATCCACGCACCCGTGAAGGGTGCGACGTCATCCCATATGGGCCAGGATAGAACCGGCACGGGATTTCAATCCACGCACCCGTGAAGGGTGCGACAAGGTAGCATGGCCAAGGCGGTATTGGATGACCTTATTTCAATCCACGCACCCGTGAAGGGTGCGACGGCTATTTCAAGGAATTGGAAGACGGCCGGCTGCTGATTTCAATCCACGCACCCGTGAAGGGTGCGACTGCCAGGACCATTGCACCGTCTCCATGGTTGTAATTATTTCAATCCACGCACCCGTGAAGGGTGCGACCTGCGCCTTTTCGAGCATTATCTTAATACGACGAATTATTTCAATCCACGCACCCGTGAAGGGTGCGACTCCATTTATGCCGCCTCCTTCTTAGGGCCATGCCATTTCAATCCACGCACCCGTGAAGGGTGCGACCAGGACATCGAAGATGCAGTCGTCTGGGATTACTACACATTTCAATCCACGCACCCGTGAAGGGTGCGACGCAAAGCCTATGAGCAGACGCAGGAGCGCATGAAAATTTCAATCCACGCACCCGTGAAGGGTGCGACGCGAATACATCAACCATGATGCCGGCCGGCTCAACATTTCAATCCACGCACCCGTGAAGGGTGCGACTCAGCGGCACCTTTATAGCGATGACCCGGAAGAAACATTTCAATCCACGCACCCGTGAAGGGTGCGACGATGACGAGACTCTTGGCTTCCGGCGATAAACTGTTATTTCAATCCACGCACCCGTGAAGGGTGCGACATTCGATAACATCCGCATCACCTGCGCCATGATTGGATTTCAATCCACGCACCCGTGAAGGGTGCGACGCCGCTCACAACATGAGTATGGCTTCTTATATTCAAATTTCAATCCACGCACCCGTGAAGGGTGCGACACCGCGAGAGTGCGATACTGAGGCGTACATACCAGCAATTTCAATCCACGCACCCGTGAAGGGTGCGACATCGCAGATCCGGCCGCCGAAATGGATGAGCTCAAGCATTTCAATCCACGCACCCGTGAAGGGTGCGACCCCGGCGACCGTTCCCACCAGCTCCACTCTGTAGAGATTTCAATCCACGCACCCGTGAAGGGTGCGACGTCATCAGATATCTGCAAAATGGCCTGGCAAATACAATTTCAATCCACGCACCCGTGAAGGGTGCGACGCGTCCTGCTGGAACTGCCGGTATTCTTTGATTTGATTTCAATCCACGCACCCGTGAAGGGTGCGACAAGTGAAGCCGGGAAGCCTTGCAGATGATATCCGCATTTCAATCCACGCACCCGTGAAGGGTGCGACAACCGTCCGCCATGTCTTTTGATGATTTCCTCCGGATTTCAATCCACGCACCCGTGAAGGGTGCGACAAATCGGCAGCCCGTTGTTGAGATTGCCGGACCGATTTCAATCCACGCACCCGTGAAGGGTGCGACAGTCTGGGGCGATGGCCGGGGACGTCGTTTACATGATTTCAATCCACGCACCCGTGAAGGGTGCGACTTTTCCGCGGCGGCCGACGAAGAACCACCGGAAGAGATTTCAATCCACGCACCCGTGAAGGGTGCGACAGCCTTCAAATTGGCTCAGTCACTATCTGCTCTCTCATCAATCATATTGCGAACTGATTGATGAGCAGTTCAATTTTTGAGTCAATTATCCGGATATTGCTCATTTTTATAGAAATCAAGACGGGTGCGAAGCTCTGATATATTTTATGTGTGATTCTGCTTCGCACCGCTTTTTTTGCTTGGTTAAATCATCCGGGTACACGTAACATGTTCCGGAATTTTACTTTCATCTACAGTGATATCGTAGTCCGTATAGTTTCTGGGAGCAATGACGCCATCTTTTTTCTGGACATGAATAGTGTCAAAAAGTTTATAAGCTGGAGCATTCCCCAGTTCACTATCATGCTTGAAAACGATGAGTTCGCGGACGGCCATATTCCCTCTGGCAGCAGAATGGTCATATTCAAACATATTAATGATGGCCTTCCATAAATACTGCAAATCATCTTCGCTGAAACCGGTCACTTTCCGGGCCAGGTTAGCCGATACGTAGCCATCTACACGATATAACGCATAGGGAATGATGTACTTTCTGCCAATTTCGGTATTTTTGTTTTCAGCATCTTTTTCCGTCGTGATGGCGACACGGGTAATGGTGACTTCCTGTGGCATGATGGGATCAATGCTGCGGGCAAAACCCAACTGAACAGGACCGCGAACTTGGCCACAATTGAGGGCACTTTTGACAAAGGTCGTCATAACGGCGCCAAAGGTACGTATGTCAAAGAAATTCTGGCACATGAAATCACAGATTTTACGGTCCAGTTCCGGATCGCTTGTCTTCATCTTTTTGATGTCCTTTTCTTCTTTAACCCCTACATATTCCAAGGCTTCTTTATCACTGCGCTGCAAAGGAACGCCTTCTTTAACGTAAATACGATAGCCGGGTTTATCTTCGCAAATCGTTTCGATGCAATTGCGTATCTTACGCTTCAAGCAGACATCGGTAACCAGGCCATACCCCGTTTCCGGATCCACACGCGGCATATTACCGGCATCGGGATCACCATTGGGATTACCATTTTCTACGTCAAACAGGATGGTAAATTCATAGCGATTCTTAATGGGTTCTGACATTTTATTTTTCCTCCTTCTTCACATACCGTTTCTGGGTCTGATGGTAATAGCCTAAAATAAATAAGCCTTGATCCGTCAAATTCATCCGCGCAGGAATAGGCTGGCCATTCATCTCGATTTTCCCTTCCAACTCTGTAACCATTTTTTCCAGTTCAATTTTCAATCCCTTTCTGTCATTCAATTTGCGTAAATGGTGATTGGCCATTTTCAACAAAATCGGAAATACCCATCCTGGGGTCGCAGCCGCACTATTAAAAAATCGATCCTTAATCGTGCTATTTATTCCTTTCCGATTCTTTTCTGAGTCGGGAACCTTACCGCGTCCATTATCTTTTTCATGGGCTTTTTCCTGAATTTGTTCTAATACAGAGAACAGTCTGCCTAATACATAGGCCGTATTCGTACTTTCTTCATTCAACGCCACAGTTATCGTCTCTCCTTTCGGGAAATTCTTCAATAAACAAGCCTTGATGATAGCGGCTTTTTCAGCAGTAATTTTATAGATATGCTTATCTTTATCATCTTGATCTGCTTTAACTCTCAGCATGACGTGGTTGTATAAAGCCTGCGGGTAAGGCGTATCCGAGAGGATGCTCCGCATCACAGCCCCTGCCAGAAGTGGGGATGCTTTCTCATACTTTTTATCAGGTTTTCCTTTCGTGTCCTTACGTTTAGGATTCACTGTTACCCCCAACAATCTCCCTAATGGCAAGTAAGCCCGATACTGCTGAGGCATAACGATTTCTAGTCTTTCATAATGTTTGCGCACGTGGTCGATAAAATGACCGAACGTATCTTGTAAGAAAAAACGGACTGAGAGTCTGGCTGCATTTGGCGATAACCCTAAGATATAAAAAGGCGTATCGGGATGGATGGGAACTCCTTGAAAATCAAAGGGCATCCCTTTTTGGATGTGAGAAAACAAGGCATCAAGTGTCTCATCATCAATAGTGTCATCATCTTCAAAAACGGCGCTATGAAGCAAATCCTGATAGGCTTCTTCCCCATTGGCTGCCCAATAGACGACAGTCGTATTGCCAATGACCTTGCAATGCTTTTCATCGGCGATGAGTTGATTCAATACCGTCGTGTAGGCGAAAGCGGCATGTTCACTGACAGGAGCATTATAGCACTGTCCCTTTGAATGACCGTATGATTCAAAAGCCTCTGCGTTAAAGGATACTAAGGAAGCTCCCGAAGACTGGGCACCGCGGACGCCTTTGATATTAGGATGGATGCGGGCAATGGGTCCTATTTTCCCTGTGACTAAACACTGCCCTTTGACAGCATCATCAGATGGTTGATTATAATGAGCATCCCAGGCGCTCCTGATGGTTTCATCATCTTGAACAAAGACGCCTTCAACCGCATACATTACATTGGCTGTTAATAGGTTGGTGGTCAGGTACGGTTTCAATACGGAATGATTTTCTGCTGTTTCCGGATTCCACGTCGTAAAGAACCGCTTCAAAGCCGCTGCTGACGGCGTGTGGACAGCTTCTAAGATATCTAAATGATATTGTTTCATCGTTTCAAAACAAGCTACACTCCGTTTTTTATCCTTTTCCCATTTTGTTGCCGCATCTCCCGTTATATCTGCCGTCTTATTTTCCTTAGGCAGGCCCAGGCAATATGCAGCATTCGCCCATAAGAACTGCGGCCGGATGCCCGACGATTTTTTCACGCCTTCCGGCAGCATATGGGTAGTAGGCACAGATACCTTCTTTTTTCCCCGCATCACTTCTTTTTCCAAAGACAGGATACCGATGACTTCGCCCTGTTGATTCAGATTCACAGCATAAGAAATCTTATAGTTTCCCCATCCTGGTTTGGCAATAGCACCCTGTCGGGCTAAGGTTTCATAGTAATCTACCAATGATTGTAAAATCATGAGTGCACCTCACAATCCCGCAAATCCAGGACCCCGTTATGTAAGGTCGCCTTGAAGAACATAGGCCGTATGTGCTGTAAGTCGGAATAATCCATGTCATACAGCATATACCCTAATTCCTTATCTTCCCCGGCATAGGCTGTCGGCACACTGTCAAATTCATATTCCCGGAAATTGACAGGAAATTCCCGGCAGCCAAAATAAGGCGTATGATAGCATTGCCCCCGTTTCAGGCGGCGGCGGATGATATCCTGGAACTTTCCTGCATTGTCAGAAGCATTGGCCTTATCAGTCAATTCAAAATGCGCTTCGATGACATAATGCACCTTGCACAGTACCATGGAAGCCCGTTGCTGTATTTCTTCTTTCGTACTCAAATACAACGCCAGATTTTTCTTAGTCATCGCCTGCTTGGCCGCTCTGGCACTGGCCTTTGCCTTAACTTCATTACGGCGTATATTGGTAAATTGAATAGGACTGAGGACATAGATTTTATCAATAATCCATCTGAGTCCGGGATGCCAATAAATGGCCTCAATGATGCCTCGTGCTGCAGACGGTGTCATGACATCATAACTGACACGTTCCGTTTTCATTTCCGGCCGGGAGAACAAGGCATAATCTCCCCAAACCTCTACACGTATTGCCATATCATCATCTCCTCAATTTATAAAAAGATGCCTATTCCATCTTCCATATTGACGACGAGCCCCGTATCCGGGTCATATACCGCCGGATCTTTTAGTACATACAATCCTAGATCCAATGCGTCCAGCTTATTCGTTTCCCAGAGTTTCTCGAACTGGTTCTCATAGACGCTGACCATATATTGATTAGCCTTACGTAATATGGACCGGTTACAAACACTGGCTATCAATTGTGTCAGGATTTTCTGATTATCCAGGTCATCATCTACGGGAATAAAAACGGGTCTGCTATCTTCTTCTATCAGTTTAAAATCTTTTGCAATCTCTGTAAAGTCCGGGGTATTTCCTTCTAATCGTTTCAAAATATTTTTGCTGTCCAGCTGGTCTTCGCCAATCGTGTAATGGAGCTGGTCGAAATACGCTTTAATACTCTCTGCACTGGCTATGTCGGCATGGTGCTTCGCCACCATCTGGGTTATTTCAATAGGGCGCCGCACGAAAGCAGGAATCCGGTTCATAGGCTTATGCAAATCATAAATATATACGGTACTGTCTTCGGTCCGCTGTTTCCCTTCCCGATTGCAGCGGCCGCCTGTCTGGATAATACTATCCAGGCCGGCAATTTCACGATAAACAACAGGGAAATCGACATCGACGCCAGCCTGAATCAAGCTGGTTGAAATGACCCGGCAGGGCAAACCATCCTTAAGGCGTTGACGGATGATTGCTAAGACGCGGCGCCGATGAGCCGGATACATGAAGGTCGACAAATGATAACATCCATCGCCCGCCATCATCTGATACAAGTCCCGAGCGTCCTTCTTGGAATTAGTGACACACAGGACCTGCTCATGCTCTTTCAGCTGCGCTGCCAAGGATTCCAAAGAATCTACATCCATGAATCGATAAGTGACGCGCCTGAAGAATTCATACAGTCCTTGTGTATCCGGGCAGATTTCCCGCACTTTCAGGCCTTCTCCAATCTGGGAAAAATACGTTTCCAAACTCGGCTGCGTTGCCGTACACAATACAGCTGTGCAGCGATAATTGGCCACCAATTCGCCTATACTGCGAATACACGGCCGCAAATAAGGTTCAGGGAGCATCTGCGCTTCATCGAAGATGAGGACACTATTGGCAATATTATGTACCTTGCGGCACCGGCTGGTCTTGGCCGCAAAGAGGGATTCAAAAAACTGCACATTCGTCGTCACAATGACGGGCGCATCCCAGTTTTCAGTCGCCAGCTTTTTGCGGTTTAAGCCATCATCTTCCTTTTTGTCATTATCCTCTTTATTGTCATCTTTATCGTAATCGACATTCATATGGTGTTCGATGACGTTACCATCTCCCAGGATATTGCGGAAAATATCGGCAGTCTGTTCAATAATCGACGTATAAGGGATGATATAAATAATCCGCTGTTTCTTATACTTTACAGCGTGTTTCAAGGCAAAAGCCAAGGAAGACAAGGTCTTACCGCCGCCGGTCGGAACGGTCAGGCTAAATATACCGGGTTCCTTTTCAGCTGCATCCAGACATTGCTGATAAATTTCCTGCCGTTTTTGATTGATAGGCGTAGTGGGTTCCCCAAATGTTGCATAATAAGCAAAAAATAAATCGTGAAGTTCCTGCATCGTCGCGAATCCGCCGCGTTGCACCTTGCCAGCGTTCACGAATTGTTCCGTATCCAAGAAATCGGCATCGACTAAGCAGGAAAAAAGCATACGGATGAAGAAAGAGTAATAAAACCGGTCTTTTCCGTATAAAAAGGCCGGTGCCTTGCGAATCGGCAGCGGTTCAGGCAATTCCTGCCGATAAGCTGAATAGTCCAGCTTGCCTTTCAATTCTTTTTTCAGCCGCCCCTTCAAGGTACCGTCATCGGCTTTCGATAATCTCGTTCCCGTATTGAGGAGACCGCTGTGATGACTGGCAATACAGAAAGCCAAAGGCACATTCTTTATTTTCTTCATCAACAAGGCACCAGCCGTAGAATGATCGACCCGCGGTCCCTCTTCCAGGATCCGTTGCTGGAAAGCCGCGCTATATTTCCCGATGTCATGATATAACCCGGCCATCTTCCCCCATTCGGCCGCATCAAATATGCTGGCAAATCGTTCTGCCAAAAGGCTGGCCCCTTTCAAATGGTCTATCAGCAGCTGCTGTCGTCCCTCTTCGCTAGTATGCCCAATATATGTTCCCATCTCTATTCTCCTTTCTCTACAATTTTGTGAATTCTATAATTCGTTTTTGATACACTCAGTATACTCCGTTCCATACTGCTAGTCAATATATATTTTCTGTAATATTGAATAGTAAAATTTATTTATAGAAAAAACCTGCCGTATGAATATCATACGACAGGCCACTCAATAACTTACTACTCAATATTACAATTTCAATCCACACGCTCATGGAATCCATCAGCGAGACGGGTATATTATAGCATAAAAAAAGGCTTGTCGCACGTGCGACAAGCCCTGGACGGTGTCAACATATTGTGAGAATTTTTTTGAATGACAAGTTGAACCTCTCCCGTTTATAGAAGCGGGAGATTCTTGAGAAGGTTGCTGTTTAAGTTTCCTCCTGAAATCAGGATAGCCTTATTCTCAAAGGGCTGTCCAAAAGCCCTTTACACAGTCCCTCGAAATCGAAGTTCTGCTTACTTTTACGAAGTATATTGGCGGCGCCGTTGATGTCGGCATTAGCCGTCCTGCCGTTGGCGAAGCGGTACAGGCCGCGCCGGATTCGTTTCCCGCTGAACGTTCCTGCATAGGGTGTATCCGGCTGGTATACGGGAATAGCATCCAAATCCAGGCAGCTGGCCTGAGAGGTATAGGACTCTTCCTGTTCCAGATAGGTTATCCCGTAGCGTTCACACAGGTGTTTCAAGTTACTACGCAAATAGCTCAGGCTGATTTGGGTGAAATGTTGATTCGTCACTTTGCCCAGTTTTAGTCCTCGTTTGAAATCTCGATTATAACCGCAAACAAGGGTCCCTATCTGATGGTCAATGCAGAAATTAACAATGTAACGGGCTGTCTTGCGGAGGATGTCCTGCATCCGGAAATGGCGTTTCTTCGCTAACTGACAGAGCTAGAAACTGTGATAAACAAAAAAATGCCGATAGTTATTACAACTATCGACATCTTTCGTCTACATCTCTTCGCTATATAGTTATGACTTCACAATGCAAAAAGTCTGGAATGTTTTCCAGTGTTTAACCAATAATATCATGAATTGGGATTTCATTCCAAAGTTAAGTTCAGTTTTCTTCCTTCTCTTCATCCTCATCGACAATGACGCTGAGGATGTTGGCTTTGGTATCGATGATGCGGCTCAGGGAGCGGTCGTATTTCCGGACGGCCAGAGCCGAGACGATGAGTCCGGCGATGCCGCCGACGACGGCACCGGCAGTATGGCCTATGATGAGATAGCCTAAAAGGGCCGTGATGAGCAGCATGGCGACGGGCAGGATGAAGCAGACAAAGGCACCGGAAATGAGGTGCGAGTCATCGACTTCATAGCGGACGTGGTCGCCTTCGGCAGCGCCGATGGAATTATAGGCCAGAAGCTTGACGTGATCCGCTGCGGCGCAGACACTGCAGGCCACATAAAGCGAATCGCGACTGACCCGTACTTTCGCCAAGCCATTATCCTTGATTTCTTCGACAAAACCTTCACCAAAACGCATATCTTATGCCCCCTTCCGAATTAGTAATCAATAATAATTATTTGTTAATTTGATTATATCATAATATACGTTATTAATCAAGTGTAGGCTGATTGCATCTCATCACTTGAGGAGTTAGCAGTTAGTGGTTCGTAGCTAGGGGCTAGGGGTTAGGGGTTAGGGGGTAGGGGTTAGAGGCTAGCGGCTAGCGGCTGGAGGCTAGTAGCTGGCGGCTAGTAGCTGGCGGCTGGTGGCTAACGGCTACCGCTCACTCAGCAGGCCCCGGACGATGTGCTTGCGGCAGGACTGGTAGACGAAGGTCAGGACAATGGCCGTGACCAGCCAGCTGGCCGGGTAGGCCGCCATGAGGACCAGGAAGTCGCGGTGAGCGGCAAATACGGTGTACAGCCAGGTGATGCGGACGCCGCAGATACCGACCAGGACGACGACAGCCGGCGGCAGGGAATATCCATAGCCGCGCAGGGATCCGGAGATGATGTCGATGATGCCATTGAGGTAGAACGTCCCGGCTACGTAAAAGAGGCGCTTCGTCCCCAAGGCGACGACGTTCGGGTCGCCGTTGAACAGGCGGATGAGTTCCGGCGAAAAGAAGAGGACCGGCACGGTGACGACCAGGAGGAACGCCGCTTCGACGCCAAAGGCGATTTTGGTGATGCGGAAGCAGCGGCGCAGGTTGCGGGCGCCGTAGTTCTGGCCGACGAAGGTCGTCGTCGCCTGGCTGAAGCCGTTGACGAAACAGTAGATATTGCCTTCGATGATGAAGGCCGCAGCCGACGCTGCCATGGCTTCCGTCCCCAGGCTGTTCAGGGCCGACTGGATGAGGACATTGGACAAGGCAAAGACCATGCCCTGGATGCCGGCAGGCAGACCGATGCGGATGATGTGATGCAGTTCTTCCCGGGAAAAGCGCATGTGATGGCGTTCCAGGCGGATGCGGTCCGTCGTCCGGCACAGCAGGGCCAGGAGGATGAGTGAATTGACGGCAAAGGCAATGACTGTCGCCCAGACGACGCCGGCCAGGCCGAAATCGAAAACCAGGACCGACAGCAGGTCGAGGACGATATTGACCATATTGGCTGCGACCAGGCTGTATAACGGCGTCTTGCCATCGCCGCAGCTGCGGAAGATGGCTGCTTCGAAGTTATACAGTGACAAAAAAGGCAGTCCCAGCAGGAAGATGCGCAGATACTGTTCGGCCATATCGTAGACGTCTGGCGGCACTTCCAGGACCCAGAAGGCCGGATAGACGATGAGTTCGCCGATGACGGCCAGCAAGGCCCCCAGTCCAAAAGACATCAAAATAGCCGTCTGGACCGTCCGTTCCACTTTATCGTCGCGGCGGGCACCGAGATACTGGGCAATGGTGACATTAGCCCCCAGGGAAATTCCCATGAGCAGCATGACCAGGATGCCGATGACAGGCATATTGTTGCCGACAGCGGCCATGGCGCTCTTGCCGACGAAACGCCCCAGGATGACGACATCGGCACTGTTGAAAAGCTGTTCAAATAAGCCCATGAGGCCGATTGGCATGGCAAAAAAGAACAACTTGTCGGCAATAGAGCCGTGCAGCATATCCATACCGCGGCGGCCCTTATTTTGTGTATTTTCCATAATATGATTACCTCTCGTTCTTGTGAAGGATGCTTTCTTCCCTTAGTATAGCATAAAAGGGCTTGCCGCACATGCGGCAAGCCCTTTTAAGTGGTTAGTGGTTAGCGGATGGCTAAAAATTTGAAATCATCTTCTACAAACTACAAACTCCGTACTACAAACTATATATGTCAATCGTGGCGGATGAGGAGCTGGATGTTTTCTTTTTTATAGGTCGTATAGATGCTTTTGATGAACTGGTGCTTGAGGACGGCTTCGTCGACGATGTTGCGGATACGCAGGACGACTTTGAAGGAAATGCCGTATTCCCCCATCTGGTCATAGCGGACGAGGGGCTCGAAGCCGGTGACGCCGTATTCACTGTGGTCGAGGATGTGCCGGGCCACACCGAGGGTGACGTCTTCGACACGCTGCAGGTCATTGTCATAGGTAATGGTCAAGGGAATGGAAATGGTACATTCTGCCAAAGGCTGTTCGTAGTTGGTCAGCGTCGCCGTGGCAATGCTCTTGTTGGGGACGATGACCATATTCCCCGTCGCCGTGCGAATCGTCGTATTACGCCAGTTCATATCGACGACGCGGCCGGCTTCGCCGCTGGACAGGCGGATGTAATCGCCCATGTGGACCTGTTTCGATACCAGCGTCGTAATGCCGGAAAAGAGGTTGGCCAGTGTATCCTGCAAGGCCAGGGCCGATGCCAGGCCGCCGGCGCCGAGAGCTGTCAGGAGCGGCGAAATGGAAATGCCATAGGAACTGAGGATGAAAAGGATGCCCATCAGAGTCGGCATGAAACGGAAGATATTGCGCCAGCTGTCGCGCGGGATTTTCGTCACGCGGCTCAGCACTTCGATGACGATCCGGAAGACGCCGTGCAGGATGACAATGCCAATGAAGATGAATAAAAAAAAGCTAGGAAATGAACGTGCGGCCCGCCATATTCCATTTCATAGGAAAAAGTATTCACAATGGATTCCATAAAAAAAGCCTCCTCCGAAGCAATAAATCTAAAATAATAATGATTTATTATACTCCGGAGAAGGTACTACCACAATATGGCAACGGTTACAGTTTCATGTCATTTTGGGCATGAAACCTTTGTTGTAAGGCCCTTTCAAAAGTCGTATACTAAAGAAAATCCATACCCTAGGAGGAAACCCATGGAAATACGGACACTGCAATACTTCCTGGCCGTCGCCAGGGAACAGAATATGACCGGTGCAGCCAATATGCTGCATATCACACAGCCGACGTTGTCCCGGCAGATGGCCGATCTGGAAAAGGAATTGGGCAAGCAGCTTTTCATCCGGACCAACCGCAGTACACTGCTCACGGAAGAAGGCATCCGCCTGCGCCAGCGGGCCGAGGAAATCGTGTCCCTCGTCCAGCAGACGAAAGCTGAAATCAGCGACGACCAGCCGGAACTGACGGGCTGTATCCGCATCGGTGCCGGCGAAACACCAGTCATGCACTTCCTAACCGACACCTTTGCCAAACTGCAGCGGAAACATCCGGGCATTACGTGTGAACTCTTTACGGGTAACGCCGATACGGTCGAAGAGAAACTCTCCCGCGGCCTCATCGACTTCGCCCTCTTCATCGAGCCTTTCAATCCGGAAAAATACGAATTCCTGCGTCTGCCTGAAAGCAACCGGGTCGGCATCATCACCCGCAGCGATACGCCCTGGGCCCGGCTGCCAGCCATCACGGCCGACACTCTGAGCCAGATTCCCCTGCTCGTCTCGTCACGGACTGCTACGGCAACCTTCGATATCCGTCAGTGGTCGCAAGGAAGCGTAACGGCCGAAGACTTGAAGGTCGTCGGAAAATTCGACCTCATCGCCAATGCGGCCCAGCTCATCCGGACGGGCATTACCAGTGCCCTCGGCATCGACGAGCTCTTCCAGCTCCATACGCCGGACCTGGCCTTCGTCCCCCTGAAACCAGCCGTCACCTTCTCGTGTCTCGTGGCCTGGAAAAAATACCAACTCCTGTCACCGGCGTGCGAAGCCTTTTTGAAGGGCCTGAAAGAAGAAATCCATTGGCAAGGAAAGGACTGATTCGGATGTTAGATTTACGGGTACTCAATTATTTCCTCACCGTCGCCCGCGAAGAAAGTATCACCCATGCTGCCGAGGCACTGCACCTATCCCAGCCGACGCTGTCGCGGCAGCTGCGCGACATGGAAGAGATGCTGGGAAAAGAACTGATGATTCGCGGCCCCCGGCGCATTACGCTCACCGAAGAAGGCTTATTCCTGAAAAAGCGGGCTGAAGAAATCCTCTCCCTGGCCAGTCATACGGAAGAGGAACTGCGCAGCGACGACACCGAACTGAACGGGACCATCCGCATCGGCTCGGCCGAATCGGACAGCGTCCGCTTCCTCATGCACGCCGCCCATGACATCCAGGCCAGGTATCCCCACCTGCATTTCCATATCACCAGCGGCGATGGTCAGCAGATGATGGAACTCCTCGACAAGAGCCTCATCGACATGGCTGTCGTCTATGGCCACGTCGATATGGATAAATACGAAGTCCTCCCCTGCCCAACTGTCGACCGCTGGGGCCTCCTCCTGCGCCGCGATAACCCGCTCTCGCAAAAAGAAAAAATCACCCCGCAGGACCTGTGGGATGAAAAACTCATCGTATCCAATCAGGTCCTGCAGGATGACAATCAGGCAGACAGGCTGCGAGTCTGGCTGAAAAAGCCCTTCGCTGACCTGCATATCAGCGCCACGTACAACCTGGCCTATAATGCGTCCCTCATGGTCCGCGAAGGGCTGGGGTCCTGCATCATGCTGGAAAAGATCATCCGTGTCCCGGAAGACGATGATACCCTCTGTTTCCGCCTCCTGGACCCGCCCCTTTCGGACAGGCTGCTCATCGCCTGGAAGCGTTTTCAGCTGTTCCCCAAAGGGACGCAGCAATTCATCCAGCTTTTAAAGCAGGAAAAGGATGCGCTGGAACCTATAGATTGAGGCTCTGGACCCACTGCTGGACCGTACTTTCCGACACATTGGACGGGAAGCGTTTACCTTCCAGCCAGTTGCCCGTACCAGCCATCTGCTGCAGCTGTCTGCCGCTGTCGCCGAGGCCGGAGCTGGCCGACGTGGCAAAGGGGATGACCGTCTTGCCACTGAAGTCATTGTGTTCGACGAAAGTATCTACCGGCCAGGCAGCGATCCCCCACCAGATAGGATATCCGATGAAGACCGTATCGTAGCCTTCCCAGTTGTCTGCCTTATCCTTGACCAGAGGGATGTCGCGCAGGCTGGCATCATCGTGTTCGCGATAGACGCGGCTGTCCCGGTTATTGTAGTCCAGATCCGCTTCCGTATAGTCCTGGGCCGGTTTCAGTTCCATAACGTCGCCGTTGGTCGCTTTGGCAATGTAATTGGCTACATTCTTGGTATGACCGCCAGCCGAATAATAGACGACCAGCGTCTTGCCATTGCCCTTGGCCGGGGCCTGGGCCGCCGCATCCGCCTTTTTTGAGGCGCTGGAAGACGCATCGGCGCCGTTCGTATTGCCACAGGCAGCCAGGCCCAGGACCATGAGACTGCTCAGGGCAAGCATTAAAACTTTCTTCATCATCTGCTTTTTACCTCCTGATTATTTCAAATAGAGACATTTACTCCCCGTAGACTTCCTTGGCATAGCCGAAGGCCGCCCAGGCCTTGGGCCAGCCGCTGTAAAAGGGGAGAAATCCGATTCCCGCCAGGACCATGAGCCCGGCCGCTAAGAAGTGCTTACGGAAGGGCATCATAATCGGCCTCCGCTACGGCTTCACACCATTCCGTACTCGTATCAGTCCCGTCGACTTCAATGGCCAGATGCTGGAAGGCACTGTCCTTGGCAGCACCGTGCCAATGCTTGACGTTGGCCGGGATGTGGACGACATCACCGGCGAGGAGGGCCTGGGCCGGTTTCCCCCATTCTTGATACCAGCCACGGCCGGCCGTGACTAACAGCATCTGACCGCCGCCCTGGCTGGCATGGTGGATGTGCCAATGATTGCGGCAGGCCGGTTCAAAAGTGACATTGCCGACGACGACCTGTTTTAGGGACAACATGTTCAAATAACTGGTGCCATCAAAATACTGGGCATAGTCGACGTTTTCTCCGCCCATGGCAAAGGGGCTCGTCTGCTTGATTTCTTCTAAAGTCATTTTCTTTCGTCTCCTCTTTTTCGTAACACATATAAGAAATAATCCAGCCGGTCCAGCTGAAGCTGTTTGTCATGAATAGCATCGAGCAAGTACCGGCGATGGCGCTGCAGGCACGACAACTGCTCTTCCTCGGGCAGGGCCTCATACTGTTCGATAAAAGCCGCCGAACAACCGGCATCGATCAAATTCTGCCAAACCTTCCCTTCCATCATCGACCTCCTCTCTCCTTGCTTACTACGCCTTTATCTTAACAGACGGCCAGGGGAATGTAAAACGCTTATATTTCATGTCTGGATATGTGTTTTTCGTATGGCAATGTAGGGGCCGTCCCAAAGGGCGGCCCGCGTGGCTCGTGGCTCGTGGCTAGGGGCTAGTGGCTCCTCCACGAAGGTTTATGCCATCATGCGAGATTCCTTTGGCTCTATAGTTTGTAGTACGGAGTTTGTAGTTTGTAGATGATGGCTTTAAAGTGAACGTACTCCCGCCTAGAGAGGCGGGAGCTTCCTGCTTCAACGAGAACAGCGCTACTGACTCCAAAGAGTTGCGGCGGCTTACACTCTCTCCACAGGCGTAGATTCCCGTGCGACCCACGGTATTTTATGGATTACGTCAGGCAGATATCCGCCTGGCTTCTTCTCGGATATTTATGGCAGCGTTCTTATCGCGATTATGGTGACTGCCACATTTAGGGCAATCCCATTCCCTTACAGATAAGTCCTTGGTTTCGTGGTTCTGATATCCGCAAACATGGCACAGCTG
>OJSD01002248.1_pt1 | contig 19116 bp, 10 predicted proteins | sample 1599391 | NCBI WGS metagenome assembly OJSD01 (sample SAMN04168656, study PRJEB22393) | human gut metagenome | biome: human gut microbiome; feature: stool | host: Homo sapiens | collected 2014-03-17 | reverse complement strand
GATACGGCGACCACCGAGATCTACACTCTTTCCCTACACGACGCTCTGCCGATCTACTTACGAGATAACATCGGAACCTGTAACGGCAGGGAAAATAAAAGTAAATGGCACCCCTTACGAGGGCGGGCGAACTGATGTAATAAACCCAACAAACACGAAAGTATCCTTTATTCCGGAAAAAATTGGGGCAACATTCCTAAATGTAAAAATATGGGATGAATTTGGAGGGGAAACAGAAGAGCGTCTAAGTTATATTGTAGCGAATTCTAAGTTTAGTATCGTAACAAGTAACGTGGAGAAAACGATCCAACTAGGCAAGCCAACAACTTTCAATTATTCGACGGTTAAGGAAAACTATTCCGGATCATATAAACAGGAAATAATTATTACTCCCGAAAATGCGGGTGAAATAAAAATTAATGGCACAGCCTATAATAGTGGCAAAGTACCTGTAACGAACCCCGTAAACACGATTATCGAATTCGTTTCTAACAAAGCCGGGCAAAACACGTTACAATTAAAAGTGTATGATGAATTTGGCGGTGAAGCGGTAGAAAACATCGTCTTTAACTGCGTGAACCCGGAAATTTCTATAAACACAACAAATAAAGAGGAAAGTATTATCTATAATACTCCGACCTCATTCAACGTGGCATTAGCCAAGAAATTTTATACCGGTACATTCAAATATCAAATTTCACAGATTCCAGCAAATTCAGGAGTCGTGACCGTGGATGGAGCCGTGTATGACGGTGGTATTACTACCGTGACAAATCCGGACAATCTCCGGATCGGGTTTACCCCGACACGAGAAGGAGCCGTTTCCTTGAAGTTAAAAATCATGGATGATGTCGAGGGCGTTATCGAGGAAATATACAATTTCTCTGTTGCAAATCCTGAAATTGAAGTGAATGTAACAAACCATACCCCGGACGTGATGGTAAACGCGACCTCCACATTCAATTTCACGGCAGCAAAAGCGAATTACCCCGGAAAATTAATGTACCAGATCGAGCAATCCCCCGCGGGAATAGCGTCACTAAAAATTAATGGTACAACATATACAGGAGGTAAATTAGAACTTACAACACCTCTAAATAATACAGTCAAATTTACAGCGAACAAAAATTGCGCGATCGTCCTTAAACTAACCGTTACCGATGAATGGGGCAAATCCACTGTAAAAGATATTCCTTTTAGCGTGGTTAATACCGATATTTCGATAAATATAACGAATAAGGAACAAGATCTGCTATTAAGCAAAGCAACAACGCTAAATTTCTCTGTAAGTAAACCGAACTACGGGGGAACATTCAAAGCCCGTGTAATAGATGCGGAAAATACTGGTACGATAAAATTTAATAATAACTCGTACAGCGGTGAAGAAATAGAGGTACAAGCCAATAATAGCATCGAGTACACCCCTAAAAAGCTAGGTGCGATCTTATTAAAATTACAGGTAACAGATGAATTAGGCGGGGAGAAAGAAGTTCCTTTATCGTTCAATGTAACGAATCCGGAGATTCAAGTGCGGATAACAAACAAGGAAGACGAACTGATATATAATACTCGTACTAACTTCAACATTGCTTTAACGAAAGATTTCTATGTTGGAACATTCGACTATGAAATTGAGCAAGTTCCGGCAAACTCAGGGATCGTCACCGTGGATGACGTGGCGTATCCGGGAGGATCTGTAACTGCAACCAATCACTCGAACATTCGCGTGGCGTTTACCCCGACTCGCGCAGGCAGGGTATCCTTGCGATTTAGATTCACGGATAAGACCGGGGCGGAAGCCGTCCAAACGTTAGACTTTAACGTGACAAATCCTGCCATTGCAGTAAATGTTACAGGACAAACTCCGGATATAAAAGTTAATACCCCGACAACGTTTAATTTTACGGTTAGCAAACCAAATTACACGGGCAAATTCCAATATCAGTTGGAAGAATCCCCGGTATCAGGTGTAATTAAGATAAATGGAACAGACTACACTGGCGGAAAAATAGACATCACGAACGTGAATAGCAACCCGATTTCATTCACCGCGAACAAAACCGGGGCAGTGACGCTTAAACTAACCGTTACCGACGAATGGGGAATTTCGACCGAGAAGTTAATAAATTACAGTGTTTCCAATACCGATATCTTGGTAGACATTAAGGACAAGGAATTTGATCTTTTGCTAAACAAAGCTACCACGCTGAATTTTACCGTGAACAAACCCAATTATTCAGGATCGTTTAAAGCGGAGATAGTTCAAGATCCAGAGAATTGTGGCACGATAAAATTAAATAGCTCGGCTTACTCGAACGGGAAGGTAAACCTGCAAGAAAATAACACGATAACATTTACTCCATCAACAACAGGAGCCGTTCTTCTTACATTAAAAATATTCGACGAACATGATGGAGAGAAAGATGTTGCCCTTAATTTCAATGTTACCAATCCCGGTATCAACTTAACCGTAACCAACAAGCAAGAAAATATTATTTTTAACACGGCAACAAGCCTAAATGTTGCAATGTCTAAAGATTATTATTCTGGTGCTTACGATTACATTATAGAACAGATCCCGGCGGGATCCGGAACAATTACAGTAGATGGCGTGGCATATAATGGTGGAACGGCTGCCGTAACGAATCCTGCCAATCTGCGTATTGGATTTACACCGACTTCTGACGGACGTGTTTCCTTGAAATTAACTATAAAAGACAAGGTTGGCGCGGAAGTAATCGAAAACTTAAATTTCCATGTAACAAATCCAGCTATTGCGGTAAATGTTACTGGACAGACAAAGGATATCCAAGCCAATGCCACAACTTCATTTAACTTCTCCGTGGCAAAACCGAACTACACGGGCAAATTCCAATATCAAATTGTGCAAGATCCCGCAGATGTCGGAACTATAAAAGTAAACGGTACGGCATATTCCGGAGGAAAAATAGATATCACGAATATCAATAGTAATTCAGTAGAATTTACACCGAGTAAATTAGGTGCTGTCGTCTTAAAATTGCAGGTAACAGATACCTGGGGAATGATGACGGAAATTCCGATAAATTACAGTGTTTCCAACACTAATATTGTCGCAAATGTTACTAATAACGAGTACGAATTATTATTAAATAAAGCGACAACCTTCAAGTTTTCTGTAAGTAAACCGAATTATAGCGGTGGATTTACGGCAAAAATCGTCACGGACCCTACAAATACTGGAACGATTAAGTTGAATAATTCAGCTCACACGGGAACGACAGTAGCCATTCAAGCAACAAATACGGTGGAATTTATTCCTTCACGAACCGGAGCGATCATGATGAAAATCATCATATCTGATGATCTGGGCGGAGAAAAGGAAGTCCCCATCACGTTTAACGTGACGAATCCCGGAATAAATCTAACCGTAACCAACAAGCAAGAGAATATAATCTTTAAGACCGCGACTAACTTTAATGTGGCAATGAAAAAAGATTATTACTCTGGAGCTTACGATTACATTGTAGAACAGATTCCCGCGGGTTCTGGGAGAGTAACAATAGATGGTGTCGCGTATAGTGGTGGAACAGCTGCCGTAACGAATCCTGCCAACTTGCGTATTGGATTTACACCGACAGTAGAAGGTAGAGTTTCTTTAAAAATTACAATTAAAGATAAAGTCGGTGGAGAAGTAGCTGAAACCTATGACTTTAACGTAACGAATCCGGCTATCGCGGTAAATGTCACAGGACACAAGTCAGATGCAAACGTTAATATTCCGACAACATTCAATTTTGCAGTTAGCAAGGCAAATTACAGTGGTAAATTCCAGTATCAAATTGTACAAGATCCCGTGAATGTTGGAACTATAAAAGTAAACGGTACGGCATATTCAGGAGGGAAAATAGATATCACGAATATTAGTAGTAATTCGGTAGAATTTACACCGACAAAAATAGGTGCAGTTACTTTAAAATTAACGATAACAGACGAGTGGGGAAAATCTACCGAAGTTCCATTAAGTTATAGTATTTCGAACACAGACATTTCCATAGATGTAACAAATGCCGAGTACAAGCTACTGCTAAACAAGGCAACAACATTCAATTTTGCAGTTTCAAAGCCAAATTATAGTGGCGGGTTCACAGCAAAGATTGTGACAGATCCCACGAATACCGGGACGATCAAATTAAATAATTCAGCTCACACGGGAACGGCAGTTGCCCTTCAAGCTAATAACACGGTTGTGTTTACTCCGACTACCGCAGGAGCTATTGTTTTAAAAATACTTGTTAGTGACAATTTAGGTGGAGAAAAAGAAATTGCAATTCCATTTACAGTGGAGAATCCAGCTATCGAGGTTACTATAACAAACAAAGAAAGTAGTGTTCTCTACAAGTCTACAACAACCTTTAACGCTTCTATCTCGAAGGCGAATTATAGTGGCAAATTCAATTACAGGATCTCAACTTCTCCAGCGGCAGCCGGAGCAATAACAGTGGGCGGGAAAGCACATACTGGAAATTATACCGAGGTATCCGCCCCGGCAGGATTACAGATTGGATTTACACCCGTCATCGAGGGATATGTATCTCTTCTGCTCGAAATCGAAGATGAGACTGGAAATAAAACGGAAAAAACTTTAGATTTTAACGTTACGAATCCGGCTGTAAATTTAACCATAAACAATTCAGGAACCGACTTGACATTAGGCAGCTCGCATAGTTTTAGTATCTCTGCAAGCAAGCAAGGATATACAGGAGCCTACACTTACGAGGTTACCCAGTACCCCTACGCCGCGGGCGATATGACTGTTGCCGGAAGTACAAGTCTAAGCGGGAAATTAACAGCTAACCCAGCCAATATTACATTCAAGCCGACTCGGTTAGGAGCGATCGTGTTAAACATTAAAATCACGGATGAGTGGAGTAAAAGCGTTGAAAAACAGATAGACTTTAACGTTTCGAATTCACCGATTACCCTTGCATTTGTGAACAACGAAAGCAATGTGGTATTGAACAACCCGACAAACTTTAATTTTAAAGCGACGAAAGCAAATTATTCCGACTCTGAAACGGTAACTTATTCCATTACTCCCGCGACATCGATGGGGACACTCACGGTGGATGGGAAAGCGTACAATGGAACGGAGGTAAGTGTTAGCTACGGAAAAATTAAAGCTGGTTTGCCAGTTGTCTTTACGCCTACACGGGAAGGAGTTAGTAGTTTGACTTTTATGGTTAAAGATACTTATGGAACGACCACGACAAAAACCATTGACTTTAATGTTGCAAATCCCGAATTAAGTTTATTCTTGGCTGGAGTAAACACGGGACAAGCAAACGAAGTAACATTGGGAGAAACGTTTAAGTATACATTCAACGTGGATAAAGCGAATTATTCCGATGATTTTGCATATATAATAACATTATCGCCATCTGATGCCGGAACAATAGCGACAAGTGATATAACACCTCGATCTGTAGGGGTTGTAACCGGAACCCTTCAGAAAGGTAGTTTCGGAGTTTCTACTGGAGAAATTCGTTTTACCCCTTCAAACTCAACTTATCTCAATCAAAACGTCACGATCAACGTTGAAGTTCGAGATAAATGGGGCAACAAGAAAAATACGTCGAGTACGTTTAACATCAAAACCTCAGCTATTAACGTGAACATGAACCGTAAGACATCAATCCCGGTTGAAGAACCATACGTGTTCTATTTTATGGTCGACAAGGCAGGATATTCAGGTAAATTCACGTATCAATTGACAGGTTGGAATGACGGGGATAAAATTGAAACAAGTGCGGACGGATCGAAGTACACTACATATAACGGTGGTAAATACGATCTGCCTCACAAGGATCATTCCTATATTCGGTATACTCCGGCAAAAGTCGGTACCGTACCGTTGAAACTTTTTGTCTACGACGAAAACTCAGTTGAAGTAATGAAGGAATTGACCTTCGATGTAAAAGTGCCAGAAGTAAAGATTGCCACTGACCGAACGAGTGCTAGCGGATACATGGGTGATTTTATTCCATTCAAACTGACCGCCACAGATGAAAAAGGAGAGGATCTAAATGTTAGTTTCGCACTAGAAAATTCAAGCTTTAATGGGACATTACGATTCAATGGTTCTGAAGTCACACCAAACACTCGGAGTAGAGTAGCTGGAACTACAGTAATCACGAACTCTGGCAAAGTAAACACTTTTGAAATGGCATCAAGAGATAAAGGCAATTTCGCCGCAACAACCACAGCACAAAATCGCTGGGGTAGCAAAGCTGCTGTTACCACAAGTATTAGCGTAACGGAGATGCCACGTTATACCATTTCAACCTCGACAATTGGCAGTGGTACAGTAAGTATCTCTCCTTCAGTATCTGATTACGAGTCAGGGACGAACGTCACCATCACGGCAGAACCCGCTGAAGGTTGGAAATTCGTGCGCTGGCAGGGATCTGTTTCCGGAAACATGAATCCCTTACAAGTGACAGTGACAGGGGAAATGAACGTGGTAGCGGTATTCGAGGAAAATAAAGTACACGTGGTAGCGAGTGTATCTCCGAATTATGGAGCCACAGGTTCTCGTTATTGCAAGGGGACTATTGAAGTTATAATAAACGGGAATGTCGCTAGTAAAAAAGATCAAACAAGTTGGATAAACTCGTCGATGTTGCTTTCTACAGATATTCCCAAGGGAACAAAGTACACGATAAGATACAATTTCTATATTAGTACTAACGGCTCGTCGCCCGTTACCTCAGGAACCGTGAAGTTGACAAGTGGAGAAACTTTAAATATAAGTAATGGGGGACTAATACAGTACGAAATAAGCGGAACCGCCGGGGATAATGCAGGATCTTTCGGTCATGATCATGGTATCATTATTCGAAGTGTAAATTAGATCAAATTAATACTAGGAATTATCGCGACATTTTTAATTTCTCGTGACCACATTGGTAAGTGATCACGAGAAATTAACTATTAATAAAAACGATCCGGAATACCGGATCGTCATTGCGAAAATCTAATAAAAAAACATGTTCAAGGTTGTCTTATTTTCTAGTATGTTCCAGAGATATTTTCCTAAATTCTTTCAATTTTTTCTCTAGATCAAGGGAACCTTTACGAGCACGTGTTCCGGCAGCTTTATTCCCGTTTTCTACCTGTGCGTTAGCATTCTTCATGAATTCTTCCATCATCGTTTGAATTTCTTCTACAAGTTCTTTCATACCTTATTATTTAATGAAGTTTATTTTTACCTCAGCAAATATAGTCATAATTTGAAAAAATGGATATCTAACTTTTCCCGATCCCGTGCTTTGTTTCGAGCAATTCGGACGATCTTGTAACCTTAACTATGGAATTAGGAGGAAAATATTTGTTCATGATAAGATGTTTTTAAATTCGTTTTTTTAGGACTGTTTAAAATTAGGTCAATCTGGCAACCGGTGTCCCGTTGGCGGGAGTATTGCGTTGCGATCAAGGGCAACGATAGTCAAGTCTGTCGTCACTCTTTTTCCCCAAAAATCAAAACATTCTATTGTGTACATAGTCTTACCAAGGCGGTGACGGTATGTATTATTCTCAGGAATATTAAAATGCCAAAAATCAAGACAATGAAATCCTTGTTTTTGGAAAGTCAAACTATGGGCAGAATTATTCCACATAGGGGATAATGTTGCATTTTGATCATTAAATGTTATGCCTGAATTAAACCAGAAGTCTTTTCCTCCTTCTTGACCAAGATAAATAGTTGTTCCTCGCCCAGGAATATTGTATTGTTCACCATGTTCATTATATTCTCCAGAATTCGGATAACCAACATTTTGTTTCTCTTTCGTGTATATAGTGTCTACTCTTTTCCCTTTAAATACCTCTGAAAGCGGATCATATGTGTAATCTCGATTAAGTACCTCGTAATAATTCTTATCAAAGATTTTCAGTTCTAAGTACGGATCTACCTCATAGATTTTGAATATTACCTCCGGGGAATATGCTTTTAGCTTGATTGTCTCGCTTTTTTTCACCCCATCACTACCGGTTAAGCCAAGGACTAGTTCATATTCACCAACGACTGCCGGGTTCGAAAATTTAATAGTATGCTCGCCTGATGTAAGACTATCTATTTCATTTAGTTTTTTCCCGTCCACGTTCAACTCGCATCCTTTCCGGATTATTTGCTTCGCACTGCCAGCTTCCATTACAATAACTTCAAACTTGGGACATATCGTGTCTAAGCTAACCCTAAATTTGCCTTTGTAGTTTTCCCGACTGATCGAGAATTTAAATTCTTCGCTAGTTTCTACCTTAATGGAATCCGGAAGCTCCCCAATAGTTAGGATAATATCACCCAATGGTTTATCTGGATCCTCTTTTTCTGGTGGAGTAGGAATCGGATCCGGTTCTACCTCTGGATCATTACCGCCACACGCCATGCAGCTAACGATAAGACTGCACGCTAAAATAATTGTGCCAATTGTTTTGTTCATTTTCATTTGCCGATCTTTTTAATTATTTCCTTATATAAGCAACTCCATACACCTAACGGGTCTAACCTATCTTATATAACTTTTTTCAGAACTCGTGAGCTACCCACGCCTAAAGGCATGAGCTTCGGAGGCTGATGTTTCCTCTCTTTTCCTGCTTCTTCCTGCCACGGCTTTTTAGGACACGGGGTCGGTTATCCACCGTTGGGCAGTCCACAGGCTTGACTTTCCCACGCTCCGTGGGTGGGGCTTTCAAGTCAAATTCTTTGATGTTACAGGCTGCGTTGAAGTCCCGGTCATGGTGTGTGCCACACTCCAGGCAAGTCCAACTGCGCTCACTCAGTTTCAGTCCTTTATACACATAGCCGCATTGGCCGCAAGTCTTCGAGCTTGTGGCAAAGCGGTCTATCTTGACAAGGTTCACACCATACCACCGGCATTTGTATTCAAGCATCGTGAGGAACATCCCGAAAGATGCGTCCCCGGCTGCCTGAGCCAGGTGGTGGTTACGCTGCATCCCCTTCACGTTCAAATCCTCCATGCAGAGGGTACGCACTTGGCTGTCGTGCGTGAGTGCATGGGTGATCTCGTGGAGGTTGTCCTTGCGGCAGTTGGCGATATGTTCCTGCAAACGAGCCACACGGATGCGAGCCTTGTTACGGTTGGCAGAAGCTTTCTGTTTTCTACTCAACCGTTTTTGTAGCAGTTTTAGGCGGTCAAGACTTTTTTGCAGGTTCTTCGGGTTGTCGAACGTACGACCGTCCGAACATACAGCGAGCGACTTGATGCCCAGGTCGATGCCGATGGCTGACTCACGCACGGGTTCGGAAGGCTTCAGCTCCTGCAAGGCTGTATCCACCAGTACCGACGCAAAGTATCTGCCGGAAGGTGTCATGCTGACGGTGACGGTCTTCACCGTCCCTTTGAACCTGCGGTGCAGTACGGCAGGAATGCCTTTTGCCTTGGGAATGGAGATGGTTTCCTTGCCGAAGTCCACGCTGCAATGCTGCGGACACTGGAAACTCTGTCTGTCCTTGCGGCTCTTGAAGCGTGGAAAGCCGACAGCATGGGTATCACGAAAAAAGTTCTTGCAGGCAGTGCCAAGGTCGCGTATGGAATTTAGAAGGGATTGGGAATTTACTTCCACCAACCATCGATTCTCCTTCTTCAGCTCGTTCACCATCCGTTCCTGCACTTCCTTGTAAGCTACGGACCTCTTCTCTTGTTTGTAGGCTTCAATCTTCAGGTCGAGTGCCCAGTTATAGACAAAACGGCAGCTGCCGAAAGTCTTTGCGAACAAGACCTTCTGCTCGTCTGTCGGATAGATTCTATATTTGTAGGCTCTCAAAATGGTGTATTCCGCTGGTATTCAATACTCAAAGATACGAAAATTTAGCTGAATACACAAATATTCAGCTGATAATCAGCTAAATAAATCTAATTATTTTCATTCTCCAATCTTTTCCCTGCCGTTTTACCGCAAGACCGCTTCGTCAGGCTCCGCTCCAATACTGCGCTATCATCCCCTGCCTAAAGACAGGGGAATTCTCGCTTAACTCTTAAAAATGCCCTTTAGAAACTCCACTGTCCCGGCATCATAGATGCCGGGCTTTCTTTCCAGTTTGAGAATCAACATGAAGCCACAATAAATATACAGGGGTGCCAGCCTGCATGTCCTGCTTCATTCGAATCCCCAACCTTGGATATAAATAAATACACAGAAAAATCAACCCATTTCACAGTAACAAGATAAATAAAAAAAGAGTAAGGTAGAAGAGATGAAATGAAGAGAAGAAATATATATGTAAAACGTATTTCTAGAAATAAAAAGAGTATACAAGTCAAAATATTATCATTTATACATGCACAACTATTAAATACAAATTAGTATATTTGTGTAGCTAAACCATCAATTTTGAATTATGAAAGAAATTAAACAAATCATTTTTAAGCCTTTCCTATTCATATGTATAGGCTTAATGACACTAACTCTCGTTAGTGCGGCTGCTTATGATCCTCCTGGAGCACCAAGAGATGTTGAAGTTACTGACTGGTGGAAAGATGGATGTTCAATAAAATTTAAACCACCTAAAAATGATGGCGGGTCTCCAATAGTTGGTTATCGTATTGGTTATAAATATACAGATGAAGCTCTTTGGGATGAGCTTCCTAGATTAATACTTTCTTATGAAATTACAGTGACTAATCTTATTGAGGGTCGGGAAGTTCAGTTTCGCGTTAGTGCTGTAAGTCAAAAAGGAGGAGAAGGGCCTCCATCTGAACCCACTGAACCGATAGTAATTAAGGATAGATGACGAACAGGTACACAATAAAAAGCCAACTTTTTAGTTGGCTTTTTATATATTAGTTTTTGACTTTTACCCATTTCACGGCATCGACCACGATTAATTGGGCGTTACCTTCAATTAGAGTGCCCGCTCCCCGGTCATCCAGCACAACCCGGGATTCTCCTGCCGGCAAGTAGAACGTTCCAAGAGATACCCACTCGCTGTCGTTATCCGATACTTCCCAAACGATTTCCTCTTTCCCTTCCGGGGTATAAACCGTGTAGTAGTTTTTCATTCCCGGATAATTTGCCGCATAAGTGTACTCGGTGGTTTGTATGGATTCTATACCGGAACGATAAACCGAAATCTCGTACTTGCCCGCTTCCGGAAGAAGTGCTTTCCATTCTGCTTTACTGTTTCCTTTTCCAGCCTGTTTCACGAATGCGCTATGAATTTCCCGACCATATACTCCGTCACTTATAAGCGGTACTCCCCAGGAATTTTCCTTGAGATCGGTACAATAATAATTATAATCCTCCTGTTTTTTTTCGGACAATCGTTCCGCCAGACGTTTTAACCGATTACCGGAAGAATCAATCAAATGAAAACCTTCGTCCTCGTTATCTACGATAATTTCCCCGGGTGGAAAGAAATGGTTCTTGTCAAGCAAGGTAACCCCGGCCGGGGGCAGTTCGCCTTTCCATAAAGGTACATCGTGTTTGCTGAACGTTATGCGTTCTGGTACTCGTTTTGAAAAATTGGTGGACAACAAGAGCTTGGAACCGAATTTCTCGTGTGCCACGATACGCTTGTATTCCCCCGGCCTGATCAAGAAACTCTGAGAATTAACAATAGCATTCTTACCCGAGGTCGTTAATTCCACCAGGAGCAACGAAACCACGCCATCCACGTTCCCTGTATTTCCCACCTTAAAATCAACCGACTGGATTTCTTCCGTTCGTCGATACATAATGTCCTTTATTATCAATCGCGGGATTTCCCGGCTCGTGTACCACTCGTCCACGAATGACCTGATATCCTGGCCGAAACGTTCCCGGAATCCGTTCAGAAACGTCTCAAAATCCATCTCCTGGAAACGAGAAGCCTGCGTAAATTCCTGCATATACCCCGATAATGAATCCCAAGAAGTAATAGTTGTCAAGTAAGCCAATAAATGAGCGATTTTCATACTAATCACCTTGTCATGTCCCGAACACCCATCCTGGATCAATCCCTCCAACCCCAACCTTGAGATATTATTCAACGTGGAGGGAAACAAGAATTGCCTGTCCACCTCCGGAGTTACCATCTTATTGAATAACCAGCCTACTCCCGGGTATTTAGCAGAAGAAACACCCCAGTGGAAATCCGAGAAAAGTCGTTCCGCGTGTGTATTTTTGAAAAAATTAGAAATTTCTTGCGCCAGAGAATATGCAACGTCATCAGTATCTTCCTGGGAAACATCAAGCCAATCCCCCGGGTTATCAAGTTCCCCTGTCATTCGCTCGCTGAAAAAGACCATTTCTGGCTGCACGTTCTCCTTAAACGAAAAACTGTTTAAAAAAGAGGGTGGTACCTCTACGATCTTCAATAACTTGAAGGGGTACAAGTTAGGCATCTCGCTCTCGATAGCATCCCTACACTCGTTTTTTAATTTATTCCTGTATTCTTCAGCGTTAGAGTCGCCAGCGATCTTCTCCATCCACTTGTCAAAATCTTGCATGTAAAAATCGTTTCCCGGGTAAGTGTAGAATTCTACCGTGATTGAATCTACCATCACGGAACGTCTCTCGTAATTACCAAAACAAAGCGATAAACCAGTTAATGCCTGCAGGTTCCGGAATGTTATCCCGTCCTGTCTTTTCTCTGGGATTCCCTGCGACAACACCATCAACCCGTCAGGATTTTTCACGTGCAACGTGTAAATCGTGAAATCCACCTCTCGGAATGTTTCCAAGACTGTAGGGGGTATAGCCACCGGGTACCAGAGTATTTCAGGAATAAGTAAGGTATAATCCCTTGACACGAACGCCGTCCGTTTACCGTACCGCTCCACGTCGACCTGCCGTTCTGGGGTAAAATACGCCTCGTTATCAACTCCCACCCGGTAAATATCCTCGTCAATTTTCCCACCATATACCATCTCCATGACCGTACTATCCCCGGGATTCAACTCCCGTTCAACGACCACGGCTTGTCCATCTCGTAGAAAAGATATATCCCGTCCACTCTCCGCCAACTTGTGGATTTGCAAGCCAGGATTCAAGTACAAAATCAATCGCTTCATTTTTTCCCGCGTTCTATTAACCACCGTCATCCGGCTTTGAGCAGAGAAGCCATTTTCAAGGGGCATGTACGTGATATCATGAGTCACAATTCGAGTTCTAGGTATAGACTCGTAACGCGAGAAAATTTCCCGGTATGATTCCCGGTTTACTTGACGTTCTCGGAATATATCCATATAAATATATCCTGCCCATACCGTTAATACCAGGAACAAGCACCCCATGATGGAGAAAAACACGTTTCGTCCAGATTCTCTAGATAATCGCCTCGAGCAAGGAACGGCCAAGCACAACAATCCTATCCCCAGCGACAAGAATATTCCCCGTTGCAACAAACACGTGCTGGAATGCATGAATCCCACGATTGTGGAAAAAGTTTCCGCTAGCAAGCTCCCCCGAAAATCCAACAACCCGTGAAATGGCTCTGCCAGGTAAGCGTACGACAAGTAAAATATTGTCACCAGTACCAACCAACTTAAGAAAGGATACCGGATAAAACGGCTCACCAGCAACGACAACCCTACCACGAAAACAAATGTCGGCAATACGTCTCTCGCCAGGAAAGAAAGATACACCCACGGGTTCACCAGTGAATCCGGTATTAACAAATTCGCGCACAAACAAAACATCATGAAAAGAACATCCACGATTAAAAAGGGAAAGAATATCCCGGCAAACTCTCCCCAGAAAAACGGAACGTTGCCTAATGGACGAACGGAAAGCACCTCCCGACATTCCGCCTTTTTCCGCTTTCGGGTAATATCACAAACAAGAAATATCACGACTAACGACTGGAAAAGATTCAAGAAATAAGTCGCCCTCACCGGAACTGAAGAGGCAAACGCAACATCCCACCACATCACCTGACTCATATCCCAAGGGACAAAAAACATCAGCATATAACCGAATACTCCCACTATAAAAAGATAAAATAACCAGTTCCTTGTTACCAGCTTGCCTTCATAAACGCAAACCGCTTTCCATGTAGATAAACACATCATATCATTAATATTAACAATATCCACTAAAAAGTTTTCTACAACAAAAATATGGAAAATATCTACATATCGCTACTAGCAATTCACTTTTTGGGCAGATCTCGACTTTCAGCAAATTTTGTTACTATTCCTCCCAGTCATATCCTCCTTTCCCTAATCCTCCCAACACTTTCCTACTATTTTACCTACCGTAATATATGGATTCACTACACTAACTATTTCTGCATAATCAGCCGCCCGGATAAAAGAGTGTAAGATTTTGGCCATTATAATGTTCATGGATTTGTCCGGAAGAAAGCACTAATTTCGGACAAAATTAGATTTCACGGTACTATCAAGAGCGCACAACTAAGAACTAATAAAAAAAGCAATATGCATTTTTTGCATAATGCTTTTTCTGATAAACCGATTAATCTTTATGGTAAATTTAATCCTACTTCGTTTTCTTTCTTTATCTTCTTAATTCGATTTCTGTCCCAATAAAGGGACCTCCCCCTTTCACAACCCATCTTTTGTCTTTCCTACGCCATCTATTTCGGACATATTCGCTATCCGATAGCCCATCTCCTCCTTGATCTGATGACACCAATAACTACTAACCCCTGCCTGTTTTGCGTAACTCTCGTAATCGGAAACAACCCAAATCGCTTTTTCTATTATAGCATTGGCACCTCTGATATTATAACGTTCAGCCAATTCAAGAAGATCTCCTCGACCGATATCGAAATTTTTGTTGCCTACGGTCAGGCAATGACGATTCACGTATCCCGGAGCTGAAGGATCTATAGAAAAGGTAAAATCATATGCTGGGGCAATATGCCACACTCCATCATCATCCATCAAAAAGCTGAAGTTCTTGTTATGGTCGTCCACGTTACCTCCTAATACATTCATCACCGTCAATAGAAATAATTGCTTAATCTCCGCTGGCAAAACACCAATCTTATAAGCTGTATCAAACAAACTTTCGTAACTGTTCGAAGTAGGATTCATTGCGGCCAAGGTCTGCACGTGAACCTTTTTTCCTTCCCGACGATCAAATCGCTGTGTCAGAAAATGGGCAGTCCGTTCTCCCTCCATCAGGTACGACGGCATCATATTTAGCCCGACATCTTTCGCCATGAGATAATAGCTGTACTCTATACGCGTGGTAGGTATGTCCAAATGCTCGTCAAACTTGATAATTACTGGAATATATCCGGGAAGTGGGGCTGCCACCTGCCCCGAATAGCATTCACCAGTTTTGAGGTTCAGGTTAATAATAGCTTTCGGCCTACGCCCTCCAGCAGAAGTTCCAACCTTGAAAAGACTCTCAACCAAGAAATCAGGCCGTATTTCAGCCTTAAAATCCGTTGCCTCGTTCAATGTCAACTGTGCCAACCGGTACAGATCGGCAATCTCGACCTTGAAAGGTTCTTCCATCTCTTCCGCAGCCGGAGGCAGAAATTCCAACGCCCCCATACCACGCCTTCCAATGTATGTCAAACGGTCAAGAGCCGAAAGATTCCTTGCTTTAATTTGATGGACTTTAGCCCATTCGTTGAACACCTTATTTCCCCAATGGTCAGGCAACGAGTCAGCGATAAAGGAAGGTAATCCGCCGAAAATCTTGCTTTCCTCGGCATACACCGGTAACCCGTTTCTCACGGATGTACCATGTATCGAGGCTCGTAAAGGAGCTATGTCATATCCGCTGTCGAGAAAATCATAATCAAAATAAAAACATATCTTTTCTATATATCTTTCCTTGTATGTAACCAAAGATCCAACCTTTTGGCCCCACAGGAACACGTCAAGAGTCCGTATCATTGCTATTCCTCCTTACTCTTTTGGGTATAAACTTGTTGATCTGTTTCAATGCAATCGGGGGCATCGGAAGTTCCGGGAGCAATTCCGACAGACGTTGTTCCATCCCGACAACACGTAGGAGCGAGATGAAATTATTGAGCGTAATATTCCGGTTCACACCCTGTTCGAGATGGCTAATGGTAGTCAAGCTTACACCTGATTTATCCGCCATCTCCTTTTGGCTTATTCGTGCCGCAAGACGGTATTCCTTCAAGCGCTGACACAAGAGTGAAATGATGTCTTGATTGGTAGTATAAGAGATTTCATTCATATAGTAATATAGCTATATATTGATAATTATCTGCAAATATAATAATAAATATCTATATATAACTACTAATGATTCACTTTTGGGGCAGATCTCGACTTTCAGCAAATTTTGTTACTATTCCTCCCGATCATATCCTCCCTTCCCTAATCCACCCAACACCTTTCCTACTATTTTACCTACCATAATATATGGATTCACGACACTAGCTATTTCTGCATAACCGGCCGCCCGGATAAAAGAGTGTAGGATCTGCCTAGAAATAGCAGTGAACTACCCACGCCTAAAGGCATGAGCTTCGGAGGCTGATGTTTCCTCTCTTTTCCTGCTTCTTCCTGCCACGGCTTTTTAGGACACGGGGTCGGTTATCCACCGTTGGGCAGTCCACAGGCTTGACTTTCCCACGCTCCGTGGGTGGGGCTTTCAAGTCAAATTCTTTGATGTTACAGGCTGCGTTGAAGTCCCGGTCATGGTGTGTGCCACACTCCAGGCAAGTCCAACTGCGCTCACTCAGTTTCAGTCCTTTATACACATAGCCGCATTGGCCGCAAGTCTTCGAGCTTGTGGCAAAGCGGTCTATCTTGACAAGGTTCACACCATACCACCGGCATTTGTATTCAAGCATCGTGAGGAACATCCCGAAAGATGCGTCCCCGGCTGCCTGAGCCAGGTGGTGGTTACGCTGCATCCCCTTCACGTTCAAATCCTCCATGCAGAGGGTACGCACTTGGCTGTCGTGCGTGAGTGCATGGGTGATCTCGTGGAGGTTGTCCTTGCGGCAGTTGGCGATATGTTCCTGCAAACGAGCCACACGGATGCGAGCCTTGTTACGGTTGGCAGAAGCTTTCTGTTTTCTACTCAACCGTTTTTGTAGCAGTTTTAGGCGGTCAAGACTTTTTTGCAGGTTCTTCGGGTTGTCGAACGTACGACCGTCCGAACATACAGCGAGCGACTTGATGCCCAGGTCGATGCCGATGGCTGACTCACGCACGGGTTCGGAAGGCTTCAGCTCCTGCAAGGCTGTATCCACCAGTACCGACGCAAAGTATCTGCCGGAAGGTGTCATGCTGACGGTGACGGTCTTCACCGTCCCTTTGAACCTGCGGTGCAGTACGGCAGGAATGCCTTTTGCCTTGGGAATGGAGATGGTTTCCTTGCCGAAGTCCACGCTGCAATGCTGCGGACACTGGAAACTCTGTCTGTCCTTGCGGCTCTTGAAGCGTGGAAAGCCGACAGCATGGGTATCACGAAAAAAGTTCTTGCAGGCAGTGCCAAGGTCGCGTATGGAATTTAGAAGGGATTGGGAATTTACTTCCACCAACCATCGATTCTCCTTCTTCAGCTCGTTCACCATCCGTTCCTGCACTTCCTTGTAAGCTACGGACCTCTTCTCTTGTTTGTAGGCTTCAATCTTCAGGTCGAGTGCCCAGTTATAGACAAAACGGCAGCTGCCGAAAGTCTTTGCGAACAAGACCTTCTGCTCGTCTGTCGGATAGATTCTATATTTGTAGGCTCTCAAAATGGTGTATTCCGCTGGTATTCAATACTCAAAGATACGAAAATTTAGCTGAATACACAAATATTCAGCTGATAATCAGCTAAATAAATCTAATTATTTTCATTCTCCAATCTTTTCCCTGCCGTTTTACCGCAAGACCGCTTCGTCAGGCTCCGCTCCAATACTGCGCTATCATCCCCTGCCTAAAGACAGGGGAATTCTCGCTTAACTCTTAATATTTTGAGCATTCCTAATAAAAAATATATCATTTCACGATATCCCAATTCCTCTACTTTCTTCCCGGATTCATTTAACACACAACTTGGTCATACAAAATCTCGGTCAGGGGATCTCCGGGAAGAAATTCTTCATCTTCATCATCGAAAAAACAAGGAACATTAAGTTCTTCGTATCCTTCGAGGCAGAATACTTCTTCCTGTTCTCCCTTCAGGACCACAGACACGAGATTTTCACGGGCTTCTTGTTTGACTACTCTTATTTCCATGTTTCAAGCATTAATGTAAAGTACTCATTTTACTTGATCATCATTGAAAAATTCATCATTTATCTGGATCCGCCTTATGTTTTCAAGTAATCTATTCATTTTTTCAAGTAAATCTTCAAAAGAAAGGGGATTTTCTTCGTAAATAAAGCTCTCCAACATCTTCTGGTAATCTGCTTTCCAACTTTCTAATGCAGCCGGATCCTCTGGCAAAAAATTAATCGATCTCGGATGATGAAGTCGATAATTCAGTCCTGGAATATTATTAAGCTCGTATCGATGTTTCACGATTATCGTGTACAGATCTGGATCCTGTAATGCTTCAATTCCTTCTGGGAAATCCATTAATTTTGAAAGATCATACAAATGTCTTGTTATTCGCTCTTGCTCTGGGTGATCTTGCTTGCATTTTTCGTGTAGCAAAAATATTTTCTCCAGAAAAGTACGTTTAATGATTGCAGTTCTCACAGGAAATGGCACCTCTGCAAAACTTGCTTTTGGAAACACCTCAGATAATATAGAATTCATAAGGATTTCCTCGTAAGGTTCATAAAGAGAACGAGCGGTCATTTCAACTTTAACCCTACTAGGGATGTAATCGATACTTGGAAATAACGATTTATAATTCACCCAAAAAGTAACCGGTTCCACCGTCGAATTTTGTGAATCGGGGAATTGTATTTCAAAATCAACAATCCCCATTTTCTCTAAATTTTCTTTTAATTCTGGAACGATCCTTTCATGTATATCATGCCAACACGCTTTTTTTAATTTTTTTATCTGCGTATTATTTGTTAATTGCTCGTCGGTAAATCCTAAATAGGTTCTTTCTATTGCTAAATCAATATCCTCGCTAAACCTTTCAATTGCTTTCCACCCTTTACTCAGTGATGTTCCTCCCTTTTATGGATAGTAAATCGTTATGTGTAGTAATTTGATTAATCCATTAATA
>OJSD01002246.1_pt1 | contig 19132 bp, 12 predicted proteins | sample 1599391 | NCBI WGS metagenome assembly OJSD01 (sample SAMN04168656, study PRJEB22393) | human gut metagenome | biome: human gut microbiome; feature: stool | host: Homo sapiens | collected 2014-03-17 | reverse complement strand
GTGGAAGGGCGTGGGCTACGAAGCGAAGGAAAACAACTTCAAGGGCACCTTCAGCATCGGCTACAAGTTCTAGGAAAGCGGGAAATCCCGGTTTTCTGGAAGGGGGGCAGGGCCGCACGGACGTCTTGGCAGGCTGACATCCGGCTCTGTTCCCCAATCGGACGCGTCCCCGGGAGGGAAGCCCGCCCTGAGGCGGCTCCGCTTTTCGGCGGGTTTCCTCCGGAGACGGTTTGGATGTGTTTGAAAAGACTATAGAGGCATCGGGGAGGGGAAACTTTCTAGAGAAGAGAGGGGAACACCCCACGTTTCTGCCCTCCCCAGAATTGCCAATGTGTTCGTGCCACTCTTCCTCCTCAAAATTTTTGTGGTTATCGAATCCCAGTTCGCAGTTTTTGCAGGCACGAAATTTCAAGGTGGAAATGCTTGAGAGGGGCATTCCCTTTGATGCCGGGATAGTTTCACCTGTGCCGAAAAACGGCGGAACGCGATACAGCCTTTTGTGTACATCAGATTTCCGGAAAGGCCGGGGTTCTTCATGCCGCTGATGAGCACGGCGGCAGATCCTCTTGGCCCCGGACTATCCGGCCCCCTGCCGAGGACGCTCCCCCGTCGTCGGTAGGGGGGGGTATGTTTTTGGAGGGATATCCCGCGGGGCGGCCCCGTGCCCTAAGTGGAGGGGGTGTGTTCTCCGCTTTGAAACCTATAGCGGGCGGAGCCGCTTTCATATTGGGTTTGCAGTTTGATGCTGCTGGATAAAATATATCATAATAATTTGTTTTGATTACAAAAAAATCTTACAAACAAAAGAGGTAATACACGCGGGCCATAGGTATTTTTGAGGAAATCTTTTTATGTTCCCTATACCGCGATGAACTATCTCTTTATAATATATAGAAAATGCTATAGTTCTAGAAAAGCTTGACACTATAGCGTGATAGCGTTATCTGTTAAACAATAATTTTATGGGGATTCCAGTAATGAATCCCCTAAGTTCCCTGCCATTTATTGGGGAGCTGCATGCAACTGAGTAAGTTGGTGTGCAGACGTGTGTTTTCTATATGAAGCACGCAGTAACCCATTGGATCGGCAGGTTTTTTTTATGCTCTCTCTCTCTCTCTCTCTCTCTCTCTCTCTCTCTCTCTCTCTCTCTCTGATTTTTCTGGGCCCATTGTCTTCTATCGATCAGGATAAGAACGCCCCGTGCCGAAACATCGTTTCGGCACGGGGCGTTTTGTTTTTTCAGGAAATCTTGGAAGCACGGCGGACAGATTTTTCTAGTCCATCTTCTCTTGGGAGTTTCCATGTTGCGGAAAGACGATGCGGCATCGAGGCGGGAAGCATGTCCCTTTCATGAAGGCACCGTTCAAGAGAACTTACAAGCCATGTGCGGATCCGTTGCGCAGGGAGAGCACTCTCTTGAGTCCTGCACATGGTCGGAGGAAGAATATGATGTGCCCCTTTTTTGTGCGTTTGCGGAAGAGGCGCCTCTGGACGAAGGCGATATCCCTTTAGAAATCATTCAGTATGATCCCACGGATTATTTCATAGACGGCAACGGGCAGTTTACGTTTCTCATCGGAAAAGGGGTGTTGGACGTACTGTTGAGACATGGACGGGAAGGCGTTGCCTCCGTTTCGGGGATTGATGTGTTCATTGACACGTCTCTGCCGATAGCCGCCCCCGGTGACCTGAAAGCCTGCCTCGGCCTTTGGGTTGATAGGAATAAACTTTTTGGTTTCACGAAAGATAATGGATGGTTCCTTTCGTATTCTTTGAACGGCCTGCCCAAAGGCGCTGTCGAAATGAGGCACAAGGAAGGCGCCATCATGGTGATGGACAAGAAGTCGATACTCAGTCCGGCATGAGAGGCGAACGTTCCGCGGTGTTCGCCAAACGATATTTTTTCATCCACTTAACAGTATTCGGAGCATATGATGGCAGACCTTACTCTCAGACATCCTGCGAATGGAGCCAATCAGGTTATCCCTAGCGAAAAATTTGACCACATCGCGTTCGATTTTCCTTCGGACAGCGTGGTCCTTTCCAAGGAAGGCAATGATCTGCTTCTTTCCTTTGAAGACGGAAGCCGGATTACCCTTACTGATTTTTATACGACTTTCTCCAAGGACAGCATCCCGGACTTCATCGTGGATGGAACGTCCGTTTCCGGTTCCGAGTTTTTTGCAGCCCTTAACGAACCCGATCTGATGCCCGCGGCAGGTCCGGCGGTAGCGGCTTCGAACGCCGACGGCGGCCGCTTCCACGAGTACACAGACGCTTCCCTCATGGATGGGGTCGAACGTCTTGGCGGCCTTGATCTCGGCTTGAACCGCGCTGCTGAACCTGATCGTGAATTAGAGGCTTACGGCAACAGAGGCGTGGAGGAAGAGGAGACTGTCGTTGAAGAAGTGATAGTGCCCGAACGCCCGCTGTTCAACGACGCCCCCTCGGGCGGCTCGAGCGCGGTGACCACGGACGAAGGCAACATCCCCGGCATGGGCTCGCAGCACGAGACGTCGGCCACGCAGCCCTTCGGAGCCGCGACGGACGGCTCGTTCAAGATGGAGCTGCACGGCGCGGACGCCACGGTGACTATCGGCGGCACCGAATTGAAGGTGGAAAACGGCAAGCTGTACCACAACGGCGTTGAAGTGACGGCGGACGCCGCGGTGTCCGTGCCCGGCGGCGCGCACGGCACGCTGACGGTGACGGGCATGGACGCGGACGGGACCGTGCACTACACCTATACCCTGACCACGCCCGTGGACGCCACGGGCAACGCGTCCAACCGCCCCGGCGAAGGCGACGCGGGGCGCGGGGAGGCCGTGCGCGCGGACGCGTTCGACGTGAGCATCACGACCACGGGCGGCACGGCGACCGGCCAAATCACGGTGGACGCGCTTGACGACGCGCCGGTGCTGAGCACGCTGGACACCACGCAGACGACGGTTGCCGACGGCGAGGCCGCGCTCACGGGCACCCTGAGCTTCACGCCCGGCGCGGACGCCGAGGGCGCGCAAGTGACCGTGGAGGTGGAAGGCCAGACCTTCACAGGCACGAAGGCCAACGGGGAATGGACGTTCACGGGCGGGAGCGACGGCTCGTCGTTCCAGCTGAACGGCACCGCGTTCACGTACACGCGCCCGTCCTCGAACACCACGGACGGCCGGAACGACACGATCATACTCAAGGTGACGGTGACGGACGGCGACGGGGACATTGCGCAGCAGTCGGTGACGGTGAACACCGTGGCCGTGCCGCTGTTCGAAGGCGCCCCCTCGGGCGGCTCGAGCGTGGTGACCACGGACGAGGGCAACATCCCCGGCATGGGGTCGGGGACCGAGACGCCGGCCACGCAGCCCTTCGGAGCCGCGACGGACGGCTCGTTCCGCATGCAGCTGCACGGCGCGGACGCCACGGTGACTATCGGCGGCACCGAATTGAAGGTGGAAAACGGCAAGCTGTACCACAACGGCGTTGAAGTGACGGCGGACGCCGCGGTGTCCGTGCCCGGCGGCGCGCACGGCACGCTGACGGTGACGGGCATGGACGCGGACGGGACCGTGCACTACACCTATACCCTGACCACGCCCGTGGACGCCACGGGCAACGCGTCCAACCGCCCCGGCGAAGGCGACGCGGGGCGCGGGGAGGCCGTGCGCGCGGACGCGTTCGACGTGAGCATCACGACCACGGGCGGCACGGCGACCGGCCAAATCACGGTGGACGCGCTTGACGACGCGCCGGTGCTGACTGTTCAGGGCGATCGAGTCGAACACGCTGCGGACTCTGCGAGTGGCAGCATTACGGATACATTCATGGTGCATTTCGGTGCGGACGGGCCGGGGGACGCGGCGTTCACGTTCGACGGGCATACGCTCGTAAAGAACGATGAAGGCTCCTGGCAGTATACGGACCCGGACGGCCTCTACACCATAACCGTCGTCCAGACTGGGACCGACGCCAATGAATTCCGGTATTCCTATACGCTGGAATATGATTCGACCAAGGTCAAGGAAGGATTTGGCGGCGATCTCAAGGTGGTGGCCACGGACGGAGATCTGGATACCGCAACCGATACGGTCCATATCGCCGTCACCAATACCGCTCCAGAAGCGGCGGACAATATCTATGACATAGACAAGGCCGTGGCCGGAGAAAGCATCATCTCCGCATCGGCGAGCGCGGTGCTCGGGGACAGCATCATTACGGTGGGCGGTACTGTAGGCGACCGTATCCATACCGGATGGATGACGGACAAGCAGGATGACGCGTTCTCAGTTTTGGAAGATGGGGTTGCGGGTGACCTTTTCGGCAAGTTCTTCTCGGATCTGGGCGGCAACAACCTGACACTGGATACCTTAAAGGACGCCGCACACATCTACACGTTGAAGATTTCCTCCGGGACGAGTGCTGATCAGGTTCAGGCCGCGGTCAAGTACGCCTCGGAACACAACCTGCTGCTGTACATCGAAGGAGATTTAAACAGTTCGCTGCTGGGGAATACGCCCCTGAATTGCGTCACCATCGTCAACGGCAACCTCTCCATCAACAGTGAAGGGTTCGGCGCGAACAGCTTCTTGTATGTCACGGGCAATGTGCACGCCGGAGAGGATTTCACGGTGAGCGGCGGTTTGGCCGTGGGCGGGGATCTCACGGGGTCCGCATCCATTGAAGTGGAGCATACCGCCGATGTCTTCACGCCCGACAACGTGGTCATCAGCAGCACGGTCCCCTCGGGAGAGGTGCCGAGTACATCGATCACGATCACGTTTGAGGATCTGTTGCACAACGACATGGACAGGGATGACGCGTCCGTGTCCAAGGACGGCCTGCATATCACGGAGATCACCATAGGCGGCAAGACATATACTTCCCATGATGCTTCCACGGACATCTCGTACAACGAGACGACGAAGATCTCGATCGATTGGCAGAAGGGCACGATTTCGGTTACGAATACCGGAAAGAACAGTGAATCTATCCAGTTCGGCTACGGGGTGGAAGACCGGCACGGCGCGACCGACAGCGCAGACATCACCGTCAACGTGACCGCTACGACCGGCGCGGGCTCCATCGGCGACGACCTCCTGCAAGGCGCGACGACGACGGAAAACGTCGCTATGAGTTACAACATCTCATTTGTGTTGGATAACTCATGGTCAATGGGCGCATGGAAGAAGAATGGTGAGTGCGCGTATAAGTATGAGAAGGGATGTTCTTATGACACGGCCCAGCAGGCCGTTGCCCAGTACATCACGAAGCTGTGGAACGACATAAAGGGAACCGATGCCGTCATCAACATTCAGCTCGTCAAGTTCGCCGGAGAAGTCAATCTCGACAAGAGCTTCTCTCTGACCAGTACGACGACCGAAGCCCAGTTGAATCAAATCATCAATCGGTATTTGAAGTCTACGGATCTGTACAGCTCGACAAACTACGAAGATCCGCTTCTGAGTGCCCAACAGTGGTTCAACTCAGTGGAAGGCAACGACTTCGCCAACAGGCTGTACTTCATTACTGACGGTGATCCTAATACGTCCAACGGTTGGGGCGATCCCGTCAGGAGGGCGGAGGCCGTCTATGACCGCATTATCGACGACAGCGTCCACCCGGTCGACGTTCACGCCATAGGCATCCTTGGGAATGGCACGAACAACCTCGACGTGCTCAACAAGTTCGACAACACGGATGGTGCGGATCAGATCGAGAGTGCTGATGCGTTGTATGACGCCATCGCTTCGTCCACGGTGACGAAGCCCGTTTCGGACACCATCTTCGCCAACAAGGGCGATGACGTGGTCTTCGGAGACACCGCGCAGTTCAGCGTGGATGGGGCCACCGTCTCCCTCGCGGAGTATGTGAAGGCGCAGCTCGGCTTCAATCCGAGCACGGCCGACGTTATCGACTACGTCCGCGAGCATCCTGAGGAAATAGGCAGCGCGCTGGTTCCGAACGCCAACGAGGGCAAGCCGGACATGCCCGATGCCCTGATCGGCGGGGAAGGCAATGACGTCATGTATGGGCAGGGCGGCAACGATCTGCTCATCGGCGACGGCAGCAATACTTCAGGCGCAGACGATACCCTGCACCGGCTCGCGCAGGAACTCGGCACTCTTACGGGGGGCTCACACGGGGTCACTCCGGCATCCCTGAGCGATGCCATCCTGAATCTGGGCCACGATAGCGCCAAGCTGCATGAGCTTGCGGACTGGTCGGAAAAGCATCTGGAAAACTCGTCCGACGGTGACGATTGGCTGTTCGGTGGCGAAGGGAACGATGTCCTCTTCGGTCTGGGCGGCAATGACCACTTGTACGGCGGCTCTGGAGACGACGTCCTTTTCGGCGGCAGCGGAGATGATTACCTCGACGGTGGAGAGGGACAGGATATATTGTTCGGCGGCTCCGGGAACGACATCATCAAGTACGACTCCTCCGACTTCCTTGTGGACGGCGGCGACGGCATCGACTTCCTGATTACCGACAACAAGAACCTGAGCCTCGACGAGCTGCTGCGGAACACCGATCCGAATAATGGCCCAATCGTCCAAAATGTGGAAGTTCTGATTTCCGGGGACCATGCCTTGTCGCTTACGGATACGGCCGCGCTGAAGCAGTACGGCATAGTGCTCGGCCTTGACGGGGACAAGGAAACGCTGACGTTGACCGATGCATGGATACAGCAGGACGACGCCTTCGTGAATGCGGATGCGGGCCTTACCATCCAAGTGCATGGCCTCACGCCGGAAACCGTCACGGACGATCAGGCGATGCTCCATAAGTTCATTCTGGAAAACGCGCAGTAACATACACGCATCCTCCCGGATCGACTATACCGCGCAATCCGGGAGGATGCCCGAAGGGCCTATGCGTATCCTCTTTTTGAATTATACTTTTCCCGGACCTCTGGGGACGATGGCCGCCTCGTTGGCCGCACTGCCGGGCAACGAGGTGCTGTTCGCGTCGGAGTACGGGAGGCGGGATTTCTCGCTCCCTGGCGTCAAGAGGGTTCTTCTGAAGAAGCCCAAGGACAGGAAGAAGGCTGTGGCATCGATATCGACCCCCGCCCTTGACGCCGGGGAACGGGATTGGACCATGGCCTATTTGCGCGGCCGGGCCACGGCTTCGTCGCTCATGGGCGTGCTTGCGGAAGGGTTTGAGCCCGACATGGTGATCCTTTCGGGTTCTATGGGCAACGGTCTGTTTGTGCGGAACCTGTTCCCGGAAGCTTTCCTTGTCGGGTATGCCGACTGGTATTTTCGGGATGAGGCCGAGACCCGCTATCCTCTCAGCACCATGCCCGACATCCCCCTGGCCCCCCGCAATATCCGCAACACGCTGCAAGCGAAAAACTTTTTTGATTGTAACTGCCATTTTACGACGACGGAATGGCAACGGGAGCAATACCCCGAAGGGATGCGCGGGTTCATTTCCGTACTGCGGAAGTGTGTGGACACGGAGTTTTTCGCTCCGGCCCCCGCCAGCCGATTCAGTTTCGGGGACTGCGAACTGACGGAACGGCAAGAGATCGTGACCCTTTCCGTGCGGGACGCCGCCCGGTTGCGGGAGGGTGGTTTCTGGTGCGAGCTGCCGTCCCTGCTCTCGGCGCGGCCGGACTGCCATGTGGTTCTTATCAGCACGGGCAAGGAGGTCCGCCTCGATTGCCTCCGGGAGAGCATGGCGGCGTTTCCCTCCGGCATGAGGGGCCGGATCCACCTGCTGGATTTCCTCCCTCCGGGAGCCTACCGCGACCTGTTGTGTGTCTCCTCGCTGCATCTCTGCAAAGATATTTCCTTTATGCTGCCTTCCGAACTCTTGGAGGCCATGAGCTGCGGGTGCGTCGTGCTCGCGCCCGACACCGGAGCCGTCCGCGAAGTCCTCAGCGACGGCCAAAACGGTTTTCTGTACCCCTCCGGGCGCAGGATGAATTGGGTCATGCTCATAACCCTGTTGCTCGAAAGGCGATCCGAGCTGCTCTCCATACGCCGGAACGCCCGGAAGACCGTTTTTGGGAAACACAATAAAAATACCCTGTTACCAAGGCATATTGCTTTCCTGATGGACCGTTACAGCCATTGGCGCGCCCAACAAATACAACTCGCGGAGGGAAACGATGTATTCGAATCTACCTCTGCCTAAGCTTCTTGAGATCATTTCGCGGATCGTGAACGACAGCGGATGTACGGTCCGCATCGTCGACGAAATACCTGTGCAGGATAGGGAGATCCGTGAGCTCTGCCTCCAGATTTACGAACTGCGCCGGGCCGCGCAATCCATCGCGCACGGGGAACTGGGAGTCCATTTCGAAAACTGCGGCTGTATGGCTACGTATTTGAAGGACATCATGGATAGGCTCAAGGCGGTCGAGCGGGGGATCAAGGAACTCGCGGAGGGCGACACGCCGGAACTTCCCCGCCTGGGGGCCCTCGGGACGTACTTCGAGCTTATCGGCAATACGCTGCAAGAAAACAGAAGGCTCATCGAGAAGTACAGGAACCTGTCCCTGACCGACATGCTGACGGGCCTGCCGAACCGGCGCGGCTTCCTCGCGCTGGCGGAAAAGAGCTTTGCCCGCGCAAGCCGCAAGCGGCAGAGCATTTCCTTTATCATGGCGGACATCGATCATTTCAAGAAGGTCAACGACCGGCACGGCCATGAGGCGGGGGACGAGGTGTTGCGCGTGGTGGCGCAGCGCTTTCTGGACTGCCTCAGGGTTGAAGATATTTGCTGCCGGTATGGCGGGGAAGAGTTCCTCGTCATGCTGTACGATACGGATGTAATCCGGGCGGCATTGGTTGCGGAACGGCTGCGCAAGAGCATCGCGGGAAAACCGATCTCCACCAGAGGGGAGGAGATCCGGGTGGCGATCAGCCTCGGGGTGACGGAAATCGTCGCTGCCGATTACGCCGGAACGCGGAAATGTCATGCGGAAATACGGCGGGCTGTGCAGGTGTCCGACGCGTTTCTCTACAAAGCCAAGAAAGCGGGCAGGAACAGGGTCGCCGCCAACCTGCCTGAAGAGGATGAGGGGGTGGCGTAGCAAGCCCTCCCGTCTTTCGAAAGGAGAGGGCGCTTGTCGAGGGAAACGCCGATCCGCCTGTGCGCGGTACGGTTTTTTAGGAAAACGCTTGGGGGATGTCCCGAGTGAGCGCGTGGGTGAGTGCCACGCAGGAGGGTGAGTTGCCCTCCGGAGGAGCAAAATATGTACGGTAGAGCCTTTGCGATGATCCTTATGACGGCGGTGCTGTGTCTCGGCGGAATGACGAATGCCCCGGCCGCTCCGACCTCCAACGCCGCCGTTACTTCCGCGCCCGTGCGGGAAAGTGCTGTCACCGTCCGGGAAACCGTGGCCGAGACCATCGCCCACCACCGGGGGCTCAAGGTCATTCAGGAAAATCTGGATGTGACCCGCTATGAACTGCGCCGGGCAAAGGCCGGATGGGGGCCGAGCGTGGACGCGACCGGGCGCTACGGCGCCAGCCGCCTGAGCGACGATACCACGCGCTCCTACGGTTCGGATAAGGGCATGTACGCGGCGAGCGGCGTGGGCATTACCCTGACCCAGCCCCTGTGGGACGGCTTCGCCACCCGCAGCCGTGTCCGTACTGGAGAAGCCACCGTTGAATCGATGGAATACCGCGTGTTCGACAACGCTACCTCGTTCGGTCTGGATGGCCTCATCGCCCATGTGGACTACCTGCGACGGCGTGAAATCCTGCGCCTCGCACAGGAGAATGTGGCGCGGCATAAGGAAATCCTCGCTTCGCAGCGCGAGCGCCTGAACCTCGGGGCATCCACGACGGCCGACCTGACCCAGACGGAAGGCCGCCTTTCCCGCGCCATGTCCACCCTGACGGACGCCGAGGCTTCGTTGCGCGAAGCCGAGGCCTCCTATATCCGGCTGACCGGGAAGCCCGTGCCCCCGTCGCTTGCGGAAGTATATGTCCCTGAAGGGATGTTTGCCGACCCCGACGCGGTGATGAAGGCGGCTGAGGAAGGGAACCCCAAGCTGAAGGCGTATCTTGCGGACATCCGGGCGGCACGCGGCGAGAAGGAACTTGCACAGTCGGCCTACCATCCGAAGATCAATCTTGAGGTTGGGCCGAACTATTCGGATCGCGGCGGCAGGGGGAGCAATTGGACGTCGAGTTTCGACGTCATGGCGACCATGCGTTGGAACCTGTTCAACAGCGGTGCGGATAAGGCCGAGACGGAAGCCGCCGAGTCGCGCATCCGTCAGGCGCGTCAGACCGCCTATAACTTCTTTGATGATTTGAATCTCGAAATCGCGGACACGTGGACCCGTTACATGGCCGCCATTGAACAGCGGAAGTATTATCAGGAAGCGGTCGTTTACAACACGCAGACGCGGGATGCTTATCTGGCGCAGTTCAACCTTGGGCAGCGCAGCCTGCTTGACGTGCTGGACGCCGAGAGCGAGCTCTTCAATTCCGCTACGCAGGAAGCCACGGCGCGCGGGAACGAGATCGTCGGAGCCTATCGGCTGTACGCGCTGGCCGGGCAGTTCCTTCCGGTGCTGAACATAGACGACAAGTCCCTTTACGTTTCCCAGCGCGAAAGTGAACCTTCCAAGTAACCCTGTTTGCCCTTTTTCCGGGGCTCTGCCCCGGACCCCGCCGAGGGGCTCTGCCCCTCGGGACCCCGCAAGGGGGCAGCGCCCCCTTGACCCGGCGGCGCGTTTCCTTTGGCGGCCTTGCCGCCAAAGGAAACGCTTGTGCGGCGTAATGGAAGGGAGGGGGAGTATCTTTTTTCGTCTTTTATCGGAAGCCTGTCGAGTGGGATGTGCCTTGAATCCGTCTCAGTTGTGGTATTCCTACGAGGGAACCATTTCTTTTGGATCCATACAATGATTGCAGACCGGCGTGGGAAGGCACTCCACTCCCGAAGCGTTTTTTGACTTCATCGGTTTTCTATGTGTATTTTTAGAAAGGTGCTTCAAAACACCTTTATTCCTTGGCGGCCCGCCGTCCCGTTAGAGTGGCTTTTTTTACGCCTCCGTTTTGGCGTAACCTTTGCCTTATTCTCCGGGTGTGGGCTAATACAAGACCGGCTTGCCGGGAATATGCCCGCCGTTCCAAGGACGGTTTTGAGCAACCGGAGTTTTCTATTTTGCGAAGAACACCCCGCGCCTGCGAAGGTAGAGCGAATCCAAGAGGAAATCCGCCATTATCGATTTCCTCCTTTGGCTGTGCGCTGCGAAAAAGAACTGTTGGAAGCGGAAGACGCCGAAGAAATGCGGGAATTGCTGTTCAGAGCGCTCTCTTCGCTTGAAACCTTCGCGGATCTTCTGGAACTGATGAACCCCGAGGCCAAGGTGGAAGGCGTGGTGATGCATACGCTGGCCCGGGAATTGCAGCGTATCGGCAGATTGGTGTTCAAAATCCAAGACGCTTACAGCACCGTGGAGCTTGTGGAAGCATAGCCCGACCACGGCAATACAAATTACCAAACGGATAACCCAAAAGGCCCTTAGCGATAAACCGCCAAGGGCCTTTTTTCAACATACCGGGAAAACGGGTGAATCCCATCCATATCGACGGCGGGGGAAATGCCTTTTCCAACTCCCGCCGGAACGGACTCCTTCTGGGCCGCCCTCCCCACCAGTCAAAAGTCTTGGGAAAGGTGGGGGGTCCGGGGGGAGGGACAACCCTTCTTCAGAAGGGTTTCCCTTCCCCCGGCACGTCGCGCCTTCCCCAAACGTCCTTTTTTTGCACTCTCCCCCCGGCACTCCGCGTTCCCCCAAACTACTTGTCCGCAGGTACAGGCTGGAGCAAACCGTCGTCGGGCAGGAAAGGTTCCTCTTCAATGACGGTGGGCTGATCAAGCTCGGCATGGAGGCGTTGCATATCAAGCGCACCTTCCCACTTGGCGACAACGATGGTCGCCACGGAGTTGCCGACGAGGTTGGTCAGCGCGCGGGCTTCGGACATGAAGCGGTCCACGCCGAGGATGAGGGCGATACCGGCCACCGGGATGGTGGGGATGGTCGCCAGCGTGGCGGCTAGGGTGACGAATCCGGAACCCGTGACCCCGGCCGCGCCCTTGGAGGCCACCAGCAGTACGGCGAGCAGGGTAAGTTCTTCCTTGAGGCTCAGTTCGATGCCGAGGGCCTGCGCGATGAAGATAGCCGCCATCGTCAGATAAATGGAAGTGCCGTCAAGGTTGAACGAGTAGCCGGACGGGACCACGATGCCCACGATGTCCTTGCGCGCGCCCATGTGTTCGAGCTTCGCCATGAGGGTCGGGAGGGCGGATTCGGACGAGGACGTGCCGAGCACGAGCCACAATTCATGGGCGATGTAGCGCAGCAGCTTGACCAGCGAGAACCCGGTGAGGCGGGCGATGATGTTCAGGACGACAAAGACGAACAACAGGCAGGTCAGGTAGAAGCTGCCCATGAGATAGCCGAGGGAGCCGAGCGTGCCGAGGCCGTACTTGCCCACGGTGAAGGCCATAGCGCCGAACGCGCCGAGCGGGGCGAGCTTCATGATGATGTTGATGATGCCGAACAGGGCCGAGGAAGCCTGACGGATGAGCCCGACGATACCGGCGACGCGCTTGCCGAGGGCGGAAAAGGCCGCGCCGCAGAGCAGGGAAATGAGCAGCACCTGGAGGATGTCGCCATTGGCGAACGCGCCTACGATGGTGCCGGGGATGATGTTCATCAGGAAGTCGATGAAGCCGTTGTGTTGGGCCGAAGCGGTGTACTTGGCGATGGCGGCGGTGTCGAGGGACGCGGGATCGACGTGCATTCCCCCACCCGGCTGGAGGGTGTTGACCACCACAAGCCCGATGATAAGGGCTAGGGTCGTCACCGCTTCAAAATAGATGAGCGCTTTGCCGCCGATACGGCCGAGCTTCTTCATGTCTTCCATGCCCGCGACGCCGAGGACCACGGTGCAGAAAATGATCGGCGCGATGATCATCTTGATAAGTTTGATGAACCCGTCACCGAGCGGCTTCATGGCCTGAGCGGTCTGGGGATAGAAATGCCCAAGGGCAATACCAAGGAGAATGGCGCAAATAACCTGAAAATAAAGAGATTTATACAACGGCTTCTTGGGAGCTTCCATGATTTCCTCCTGCGGGCGCCGGGACGAACGGGGAGACCTCCCCCGTTTTCGGGGAGCACGTTCGGCGGGCGCGTGTTTCCGGGTGTCCGCTCGCGGGGAGGACAGAGGATTCTGTCCGTTTCGCGGCGCGGGCGCGACAAGGGCCAAGGGTGGGAGTGTCCTTTGCACGATTGCCGGATGGCGTCATGTGCGGAAAGGCCGTCAGCCGATCATCGCGGGAGGAGGCAGAGGGAATACGACAAGGCCCCGCCAAGAGGGACGGAGAGGGAGGGGGACCACCACCGGAAGCCCTGCGGACAGGAGCGGCGGGAGCATGGGGGGAGCGGCGCTTTGTCCGGCGTCGTACACCGGGGCGTCGTTGTCCTTTTGGGAAAGTTCGTGCCCGCGGACGTGCGGGACGCGCACCTCCGTCTGGATCAGCAAGGGCTGATAGACGTCTTGAATGACCGTTTCGTATTGCGTCGGAGCGTGGCGGAATGCGCCTTTCTCCGGCTCATGGGCATCGGCGCGCGGGCACCAGCAGCCTGCCGCCAGCAACGTGGCAAACAGGATGGACAGGTGCAGAGGCAGGAAAAGGCGTCTTTTCATGGTCTTTCCGCGCGGCTAAACATGAATAGGGTTTCTTTGATCCTATATCGGCGCTCCCGTTTTGGGTCAAGGGAAAACGGGAAAAAGATGGAGTGAAAAAGAGCACTTGCTATAAGACATTTCTGTAACTTGCCTGAATACCATTTGAAAAGAAAACGCTTGCCGGGAAAGAATTTTTCAGGATATTGGAATGGCGTTACAATATGTCCCTTTTTTTAAAAAAAGAGTGTGTATGAAAAGAATGTTACAAAGCGATACTCTCAAAAACCCGGATTTTGCCATGTCCGCAAAGGAACAGCTTTTGAGGGGTGTGCTTGGTTGTTTGGTCAACAAAGAGAAGCGGAAAGGAAAAGGGAAGAAAAATTTGAGGGAGGGGAGAACATGTTCAGAAAGTTCTCCCTCTCTTAAAGACTTTTACTGTTATCAACTTATTGTTGTTCTTTCTAACGGAAGAGCGGAGCAGAGCGTTTTTTGTTTGAGGGCGGGAGCGGTCAAAGGCATATCGCTCTTTCTTGTTGGGGAAGGAAGGGCGCGGTGCCCTCTCATTGGCTCCCCTTATTCCTCCAGCTTGAGCAGCCGCCCGGCAACGACGAGGAAGGCTTCACGTGCTTGCGCGGCGATAAGCTGGTTGGCGAGGCCGAGGCCGTCACAGTAGTTCCGCCCGAGCCGGGTAGGTTCGATGCCGCCAAGCCCGGTTTCGCCGGAAACAACCACCCATTGGCAACCGGAAGAGCGGATTACGTCGAGCAACGCTTCCGTCTCGCGGCGCACAGCACCCTCGAAAGCGCGGAGCTCTTCGGGATCAGGCAGGCTGAACAGGATATTCGATACCCACAAGGTGATGCAGTCCAGCAAAACGGTGGGAGTTCCCGCCGTGTTACGGAATTCCGCAAGGGCGGTGCCAATGTGCTCTCCAAGCTGGAGCGGACATTCGAGCGTCCGCCAGTTTTCCGGGCGGCGGGCACGGTGCCGCCGGATGCGTTCCGTCATCGAAGGATCGTCCGGCCGTGCTTCAGCTGTAGCGACATACAACACCGGACCGTCGGCCCGTTGAAAAACCCGGGCCTCCGCACGTGCGCTTTTGCCGCTCCGCGTGCCGCCGAGATAGAGAGTCAAATCAGGCTTATCCATGATGCTGCCCTTTACGGATCGGGAAGCCCTTTCGGGAAAGGGGTTCCCGGCTGCGTCATTTTTTTATGCGGGAAAATGTTGCATCGGTGGTTCATCACGAGTCAAGCGCAAGCACTTTCCCCATGCGAAACATTCACTCTTCTGATGTTTTTAATATTTAACTTGTTATTTTAAAATGTTATATTATCATTTTCATTGAAAGTGTGAATGCCTCTCCCATGCTTGAGAAAACGTGTGAAAAGGGATTCGATAAGGCCAAAAGTCTTTGAAGATGGAGGGGTGGGGTTTGGGGAGGGGAGGAAGGGACTTTCTGGAGAAAGTCCCTTCCTCCCCTCCCCAATTTTCCTTAGGAAGAGGCCGCATACCGCTCCCACGATTGCATGAGCACGGCATGGGAAGCGGTAAAATCCTCGACGGAAAAGACCTCAAGGTTGAGCACGCCGGAGAATCCGGTTTTCCAGAGGGGGTGCATCACATCATCCACGAATTCCGGCGGCATGAGCCGGAGTGACTTGTGGTCACGCGGACGAGGCCCGAACAGGCGGGACAGGTTCCTTTCCGCCAGTTTTTCCGGAGCCTTTTGCTGGCCTTGCGGCTTTGCCGCGTCCGCCTCGCTCCCGCGTGGCTCCAGACCGTGCAGATGGATGACGCGCACCCGAGGGAGCCACGCCGCAAGCACAGGGGCGGGATCGCCGCCGTCCTTCCAGATATGCCCCACATCAAGGCAGCGGGAGTATGGCGTGCCCGCAAGCCAGCGATCCCAGAACGAGGGGGCGTAGGTCTCAAGGTTTTCCACGGCGAGGCGTTCCGGCGCGGGCAGACACGCCGCGATTTCCAGCAGGGCTTCGGCGGTCCACTCCTGCTGTTCGGCGGAAGGTTCCCCCCCTGTCCCATGCAGTGAGGGGAAATCCACATGGAGCACGAAACTGTGCGGATCGAGCGGGCCGGTGAGTTCGGCGACGCGGCGGATTTTCCCGATCATCGACCGCGCGCCTTCCCACGTATCGAAATCGGCGTCCGTGGGGAGATGCACGTGCAGGGTCGCGCGCTCTCCGGCAATGATCCTGCCGATTTCGGCGATCTCGCCGGGTGTGGCGAGATATTCGTTGCGTTCGCCCGGTTCCACCAGCAAAAGCGCCACATCATCACACCGTTCCGCTGCAAACCGCACGGCGGGCACATAGGTTTCGTGCAGCAGGAACGAGGTCGCGCCGAGGCGTATATTCGGGATCACGTATTTCCGCATCAGGTTGTTTCCCTCCCCTGGTTTCACACGCAACATACTATGAGGACAACACATTCCGTCAGTTCGACGAGGCATCCGAATACGTCCCCGGTGACGCCGCCGAGCCGTTTCTTTGCGGCGGAGAGCAGAAGGTATGCGGCAAGCAGGGCGATGGCGAGAGCGTAGAGTCCGCGCACCCCGTTGACGGCGCATATGCCGAGCCCGATAGCAAGGGCGATCAGCTCATGGCGCGAGGTCACTCCTTCGTGCAGGGCTTCTCCGAGCCCGCCCGGACGCGCCGAGGGAACGCGCATTGCCGCGAAAACCATGCACCGCGCCAGCGTTCCGGCAAGACAGCAGGACAGCAGGAGAGGCGCGAAGGCGTCCGGACCGCTTCCATCCGCCTGAAAAGTGCCCGCCAGCGCGCCGAGGGCCGCGGCCTTGAGCGCGAGTATGAAGAACAACGCGGCCCCGCCGAACGTGCCGAGCCGGGAATCTTTCATGATCTCCAGCCGCCGGGCCGGAGGAGCCTCCACGATGAGCCCGTCCCCGCAGTCCGCCACGCCGTCAAGATGCAGCCCTCCCGTCACGGCGACCCAGACAAGGCAGCCGATGACGCCGCACAGGGAGGCGGGCAGGAGCTGTGCCGCAAGGCCGAGCGCGAGGGATACGAGCGCGCCGATGATGAGCCCGACCACGGGCAACCAGACGGCGACGCCCCGGAACGTGGGCGGCAGCGGCGCGGAACCGATGGGCAGGCGGGTGAAGAAGCCGAGGGCGGCGCGGAGCATCATTTCATGCCTATGCCTTGCAGCGTGTTCATTTCCGTAAGGATGCGGACGGCGGCGTCGATGATCGGATAGAGCAGCGCCGCGCCCGTGCCTTCCCCAAGCCTGAGCCCGAAGTCAAAATAGGTGGGAATACCGAGGTAATCCATGAGGATCTGATGCCCCGGCTCCACGGACGAATGCGAGCCGATGAGCATGTCCCGCACGCCGGGCCGGATGCCGATGGCGATGGCTGCGGCGGCACCGGCGATGAAGCCGTCCACCACGACCGGAATGCGCAGCGACGCCCCGCCGAGCATGAGCCCGCTCATGGCTGCGAGTTCCGGCCCGCCGACTTTGGCGAGCACGTCGACGGCATCACTTGGGTTGGGGCGGTTGATTGCAATGCCGCGCCGGATGAGGCCGGCCTTGTGGCGGACGCGCTCGGAAGGGATGCCGGAGCCGATGCCTGTCACCTCGTCAACCGACGCGCCTGTGAGCACGGCGGCGATGGCCGAGGAGGGCGAGGTGTTGCCGATGCCCATTTCTCCGGCGGCAAGCAGGGTCACGCCTCGGGCGGCCTCCTCGCGGGCCATGTCGATGCCCACCTGCACACAGGCCAACGCCTCTTCACGGGTCATGGCCGGGCCTTCGCTGAAGTCGCGTGCCGCGTGCATGACCTTGCGCCGCACAAGCCCCTCCACGTCGTCGAGGTCGTTCTTCACGCCTACGTCCACGACGGAAAGCCGCGCTCCGGCATTGCGGCAAAAGGCGTTTATCGTCCCGCCGCCCTTGACGAAATTGCGCACCTGCATTTCCGTCACTTCCTGTCCCGTGGCGCTCACGCCCTGAAGGGCGATATCGTGATCCGCCGCGAACAGCACCACGGATTTTTCGGGAAAAGCCGGGCATTCTTTCCCGGTGATCCCCGCGAGCCGTACCGCCAGCTCCTCGATCCGGCCAAGGCTCCTCGGAACCTTGGCAAGATTGTCCAGACGCCGTTGCGCCGCTTCCGCCGCCTCAGCCGAAAATGCGGGAATCGTCAGTGTGTTCATGGGTACTCTTCTCCAGTTCATTGTTCTTACAAGCTCAACATACCGATAAGAAACACTTCAAACAGCGTGAAGACGATGACGGAATGCCACATGAGCCGGACCGCCAGCACGATGTGCGCGGGCTTGGCATCGGGGGTTCCGTCGCCGAGCCACGGATGGTCGACGCACAGATCCCCGTACACGGCGGGGCCTCCGAGCTTGAGGCCGAGGGCTGCGGCAAAGGCCGCTTCGCTCCATGCGGAGTTGGGGCTTTCGTGGGCCGCGCGGTATTTCCAGCCCACGGGAAGGATGTCGTTGTGCCGCAGGTTCGGGATGATGCGGGAGGCGAACGCGATGCAGGGCAGAGACAGCCGGGCCGGGACGAAGTTCAGGGCATCGTCGAGCCGGGCCGCGAACGTGCCGAAACGGATGTATTTTTCGTTTTTCTTGCCCCAGAGCGCATCGAGCACGTTGGCGGAGCGGTGCAGTACGGCAAGGCACGCGGCCCCCGGATACCCGAAGAAGAAAAGGCCGATGCCCGCCCAAAACAGCGTGGACAGGACCCCGTCCGTGAGGTTCTCGCCCACGCTTTCCACACAGGCGCGGGCCACGCCGTGGGCGTCGAGGCGGTCTGGATTGCGGCCCACCATCATGGAAACGGCCTTGCGCGCGCCTTCGAGGTCGCCCTTGGCAAGCGGGACGGCGACGCGCAGGGCGTGTTCGTCAAGGCTCCGGGGCGCGACGCAGATCCAGATGATGATGGCCGAGACGAACCATGCCGCCCGGGGGTCGGCGTAAACCTGCGCGGCCCACGCCAGCCCGCCCGCGAGGGCGGCACAGGGCAGGACGACAAGCAGACAGGCGAGAGTGCCGGAGAGGGACATCAGAGCGTTGTTGGAACCGCGCCGGAACAGGGCTTCGATGCGGTTGGCCAGCGCGCCCATCATGCAGACGGGATGCACGCGGGAAGGCAGTTCCCCGAAAAGGCGGTCGATCAGCAGCGCGGCGGGCAGCAGCGCGAGGAAGGCGAGATTCATTTCAATCCCATGCTTTGGTAAATGGTTTCCATATCGGAATGTTCGCGCACAATGTCCGCGAGCCTGTCCAGCGCCTTTTCAAGATCATAGGCAGCCAGCTGGCGACCTTGCGGCGCAAGGCCGATGTCGGCGCGCACATGATCGAGCCAGGCGCGGCGGAAGGCGTCGTCATCGAAAACGCCGTGCAGGTAGGTCGCCCATCGCCGCCCCGAGACATAGCCGCAGATGCGCTCCGCTTCGGAAGGATAGGCGCGGT
>OJSD01002233.1_pt1 | contig 19204 bp, 19 predicted proteins | sample 1599391 | NCBI WGS metagenome assembly OJSD01 (sample SAMN04168656, study PRJEB22393) | human gut metagenome | biome: human gut microbiome; feature: stool | host: Homo sapiens | collected 2014-03-17 | reverse complement strand
TGACCAATAAAAATCTGATCCACAATATTGTAGATTGAGCCGACAAGAGACGCCATAATACTGGGAATGGCAAAATCTTTCAACAGTTTTGAAATTTTTTCATATCCTAGGGGATTCTCAGTCATTAAATTCATCCCCCTTTCTTTCTATACGGAGTTCCGCTGTAATATTTTCACCTGCCTGAATCAGCAAATCAATAAAGAGGTTTTTATCAGATTCCCTGAAGCCTTGCAATAAAAGAGCTTCTGTCTTTTCACATACCGTCTGTACCTCATCAATTACAGACAGCGCACGTTCCGTAGGATACAGCTTACACGTCCGCTTATCCTTATCATTTGGGGAACGCATAATCATTCCCTGCTTTTCTAATGCCGCAACTGTCCGTACAATATTGCTCGGATGAACATAAAACATATCCATTAAAGAATCCTGTAAAATGCCAGGCGAACGACAGATTTTAATCAAAAACATATATTGGCTGTTGTTGATTCCAAAGGGGGCAAGCTGTTTATCCAAATAGATTTTGTAAAATCGGTCTGTTACTGAAAGCCATTTTAATAGTTTCATAGATATATTCCTCCTAACCACCAGTATTATAATACAATATGCGTGCGCACGCAACCACTTTTAACATTATATCTGCCGCTTTGTCCTCCTAAACACAAATCAATTCTACATCTATAATCTCTACTGCTCTGCTACGAATATTATTCATTTTCCCGACCCATTCAAGCTGATTTTCTGCCTTTAGCTGTTCTGTTACTCCCTGCCTGTCGGCATATTGGTGCGCTCCCGTCAATAAACATGCTTCTTCATACCAGATTCGATTTACTTTTCCATTCACAACAATTGCACGAGGATTCTGTGCTTTCATTTCAGCATTAAGCTCTTTAATCACTTCATATGCCTTTGCTCTGGATACCCCAAGATCTGACTTGATTGTGTCAACGCCAACAAATAAAGGTAATCTTTCTTCTGTAATAGGCTGTTTCTCCTTTCTACGCTATTGCGTTTATTTTCTTTTGTATATACTCTTTTTGTACATACGATTTGAGTGTATTTTATTATTTATGTATGATACCATCAAGTGATTTTCGTAAATTTACTTTTTTATCTACTCAAATCGTATATTCTGTGCTATAATCAAGATACTAACTTTGAAAGGATGTAACAGTATGGGTTATGGACAAAAACTAAAAGGAATTCTTGCCAAAAAAGATATGTCAGTAAGACAATTGGCGAAAATATGTAATATCGCTCCAACTACCCTTTATTCAATCGTTCAAAGGGATACAGATATTAGATATGATTTTGCACTACGCATTGCGAATGCATTAGATATACCAGTTGCATCAATCTGTAGTGATTTACCATATGATAAAGACACAACTCTGCCTGGACTTCCTACTATGTTCGGGGATGACCGCAACAAAAAAGCATACTTTTCTAATCGTACACTTGAGATTGCAAAATTATTTAATTATGAGGAATTCCCCATGTTAGATAAACTGATTGCGGAGTTCTATATATTAGATGATGAATCAAGAAAAGAGATTTTCAAGATTATCGAGATGAAACATGAATCGCATGATGATGCTGAGCGTGTAGAAAAGTTAAAAATGATTAAATAAGAAAATACCAAAGCTTATATTGGGAATTAAATTTCAACAAATATTAAACCTACTAACAATGAAAAAAGGATGGTAAAAAATGTTACTTAAGATGTATGAGGTGAATTTTGGAGAAGCAATTCTATTTAAAGATAATGCTGAAGATTTTATGATTGATTGTGGTGCAAAATTTGGTGGAAGAGGAAAAGAAGCTGCATGTAAAATATGTCCCGATTTAGTCAATCAAAAGAAAACATTGTTAATCACACATTTTGATGAAGATCATTATAATGGTGTGCTAGAATTAAATAAATGTGGTCGAGTCAAGTTTGATCATATTTATTTACCCCTGTATATAAAAAAGCCGAATAAAAACTTAATAAGTACATGGGATTTTTTTAAAGACACCATTAGAGTCTGGGCATATTTAAAAATTTTAGGTAGACCAAAGAAACTCGATACATTACAAAACTTATTTATAAGTCTGCCTCAATTAGTCAATTGTATATCAGATATAAGTTGTATCGGAAGAGGTGATCATTTTTACTGTGTTGGAAAAGAATTTAGCGTTTTGTGGCCAGAAAAAAAAGAACCAACTCATTTCAAAATATATGCAACTGAATTGAAGAATATTGTGAATGAATTCAACAATTCAACAGATAGAATAACAGATTTTTCTGAAGAACTCTCGAATATAGTGGAGAATTATGTAAATGCTTTTATCAATATTTATGTTGTATATGCAGAAAATGGTCAAGAGCAGGAAATTGTACATAGAGAAGGCTTTTTTCAACTGATGGAAGAATTGGAACGTACATTCATGCGTTTGGGAGAAATTTCTATTAAGATAAATAACGAAAACATTAAAAAGCGAGTTGCTTCGATTCAAAGCACAAAGATCAGAAATATGAATGAATGTAGCATTGTTTTTCATAATGAAGAAGTATTGATGTTAGGAGATATAAGTAAAAGAATATATAAGCAAGTCATTTCAAAAGACACATATAAACAATATAAAGTTATTAAAATTGCTCATCACGGTACAAAGGCATATTATTGTAATAATGTTGCTAATTCAAAACGCTATATAGTATCAAACAGCGGAAATGACAAAACGAATTGGAAAATTTGTGATAATTATGAGAAAAATTATCCACAAAAAATGATTTGTACAAATACCAGAGTTGTTAAATGTGCATCTATTACTAACACATGTAGCAATTGCAAAATAGGAATGCCAGATGGCACTATTGTGTTAGATACCAGAATACTATAATGAAACTCATGTAAGGAATAATTAATTAAACCACAATATTCTTTTTAAATCTTAAATTTGTAATAATCCATGATATAGGTTACAAATTGGTGAATCTCAAAAATTATAGACATTTTATAGACGAAGAAAACTGGAGTCCGCTTAAATAGCGGGCTCCCGTACTTTATCTTCTACTCAAACTCTTCCCCAAGGAAGTATCATCAAATCAAAAATGCTGATTTTATGCGGCATTCCACAACATCCGTTTCATCTAATGTTACTCTTTTCATATCGTTTTCAAAAACTTTAGTAGCAAATTAGTTGCAATAATTCAATATTGCTTCTACGAAATCAATGGCAGATATAATCTACTTTTACTACTAAAAACGAATAATCAAATGTGGCATGCGGGTGCTTAACTGTGCCTGCTGCCGCACCCACTATGAAAGGAGCTTTTCTATGAGCAATCAACACAAACATCCAACTATAAGTTTTAGAATCAGCGATGCTGAACGCAAGCAAATCGAAGCCCGTATCCTTGCCAGCGGCATGATGAAGAAAGATTACTTTGTCCGTTCCTGCATCTATAACCGCATCTGCGTAGTCGGCAAGAAAGAAAACATATATCCTCTTGTACAGACTGTTAATGCACTATATCTACAATTACTTGAAATGCAGAAAGCATTTACTGAATGCTGTGAACATCAAACTTTAAACAATCTTCCCACAAGTGATGAAATCAAGGAACTGCAAACCGACTATAACAATATGCTTACAGCCATCATTGATCTGCTTGATGGTGCTAAGTATCTGTGGGAAGGAGAACATCATGAAACAAAATAACCCTTGTTACCTGTTTGGTATGTATGAAGCTGATACAGATTCCGTTATTATTAATGCCATGAATGATACATATACCGGCACACCTCTTACTATCAGTTGTGAAAAATGCTATTCCGTTGTCTTACTTGTTACACCCGATGATATCGCGTATCTGTATCGGCTGGCACAGGAAAGCCCTCTGCTGTATGCTGAATTGGCTTGTAAACCTAATGGATTACAGGAATATGTGGACGCTATGAATGAATTTAATTGATTTCCCAAATTGAAGGAGCATTTTATTGGTGTTAGTCTCATCTACGTCTCACCAGTCTCATAATGATTTGAGACTGGTGAGACTATGCTAAAATTCCAGTATTTTATTTGAATTACAATTTCTTCTCCACCTTCTCCAATTCATCCAACAATGCTGGTTTTCTTGGATATCTCTGCTTCAATTCCTCAATTAACGACTTAGCAGTATCATTACCCTTCCATTTTATAAGCTGTGCAATATTTTTCGTTATCTTCTTATATTCTCGTCTATCCTTTGCCTGAGCACAACTCTCACTTATTTCCTTATAACACAACCCATATACCTGCTCCGGATATTCCTTTACCAAATATTTTCCATAATAAAACAAATCATACGGATTCTCCATTACATCATCAAGCAATCTCTTCTTTTCATTTTCAGAAATAAGAACACTGCGATAGCAAACAGTTCGCTTGCTATCCTTCAATTCATCCAGTAAGCTTCCGTAATTTTCATTCCACACCCCGCACTCATTATAAATCTGTTTCAAAACACCCCAGAACTTCTCATTTCCCATCAATAGCAGCTTTTTTGCCTGTGCGATTTGCTTTTCCTTGTTGTTTGCTGTCTTATATATATCATATAACATATTATTCCAATCTTCCGGATCACTGCAATGATAATGCCATGTCTCTTCTGCGTTTGCTTTCTCTAAACAAAGTTTCTCTGCTTCATCATAATTCTTATCTTCCATAGCATCCTTGATAGCTATAATACGGAGTTCATTTATTGCAATATTCTGATATAGTTCCTTCTGTGTGTTCTTTTTGCCATATAAATGTCTATGTAAAAGGTATCTTACAATCAAATCTTCTTTTTTCGTATATTCCGGGTAATAATCCTCCCGTGAAATTTCCAAAAGGGTATCCAAAACCTTTTCAAGCTTCTTTACACTCTTTTCATCGCATAGGCAAATCCCACATTTCAGCAAATCATAACGCCAGTCAGTCCAACCATCAAAAACACTCTTTTTTGCCTCTTTTATAATCAATGCAAGTGCTTGATCTCGCATCTGTTTATCCTGTTTTTCAATTTCTTTTGTGCATTTATCTATCAGTTCGTATGTACACATGATAACATCTGTGAGCATTCCCGAACTACTATCCGCATGAGATGCTAACTTAACGCCAGATACCAAAATGTATGTAGCCGCCTCAAGTGCAACCATATAGCCACGCTTTTCTAAGGTCTCAGCACACATATCAAGGCAGTCATGCATATCCATACAAATATTATCACAGCTGCTCCAACCAATGTATCTCCGATGGGTGTTACATTTAATTGATGCAGTAATTGTGTTTTTCACTATTGATATAATATCTTCTGTGGGTATCATAGTAACCCCCTTTCTTTTATTCAACAATATCAATCTTATGTCTTTCACACCATTGCCTTGCGATTATTTCATATACTTCATCACGATATTGGTACCAATGTTTCTCCTCTACTGTATGCAGGACTGGTTCTCAAAGCAGATGGCTTGCAAGGATATGTTAATGCTATGAATGGGTTTAATTAAACTTACATACTCCCTCTAAGTCTTTAGTTACTCTCAGAGTTTCTTTTGAGTTTTTTCTGAAAACAACTCGATAAAAACTCAATTAAATTCTTGACTAATCTCGACCAAGAAATATATATTTTTTAACAAGCTATAGACCAGCGAAATGCTGCATTATATCTTTCAAATCATCGCTAAAATCTTCTAAATCTTCCATAGAAATAGCTCCTTCATTCAGGAGTGAAAGCATAATATAAAATTGATTTGACCTGCTCATCTCACATTGCACTCCACAATCTTTCTTATCCGCTTTTATTCTTTTCTCTAATGCCCAAAATTTATCAGATGGTTTTCCATCTCCACTTAGTATTTCAATATATTCTTTGTTGAGCTTATCCATATAAGCTTCTTGCCATCCAGCAATTTTACTTCTGAATATTTTCCAATCCTTTTCTGAAAATTTGTTCATGCTTATTATCTCCTACATTACATCCACTTCTACACTTTAATATACCTTCTTCTTTTTGTAGTTCCAATACAAGCTAATAACTCCATATTTACCAATTCATTTAATAACTGCCTTGTCCTAGGACCTTTTAAACCTATCTTTTCTGCTACCTGCTCTGTGCTATATTCAACCCCAGCATCCATATAGGCTAAAATCTGCTTCTGCCTTTCTGACAAATCTATTGCTTTCATTTTTTTTGAATCCGCTGATTTTTCTGCTGATTCTGCTGATTTTTCTGCTGATTCATCATCAGATTCCTTTTCCATCTTCATAACAAGTGTAACCTGATCAAGATTTGTATCTTCAATCAATTCTGGTTTTTTCCATCCTTCCGACTTCCACACATCAAGAATCGTCGGGAATCCTGAGCCAGCATTATCGCCAAATCCAACCAATCTAAGCATAGTCTGCATATGAGGATTTCTTGACTTTGAATTACCTCCACGATAAATATCCTCTAGCGGAAGTTTCAAAATTCCCGGATTTGTAAATTCGAACGAATCAGATCTCTTAATTACTTTCAATACTCCTGCATCCATTAAGTAATCCGCGTGAATAATCATATTTACAAAGCCTTCACGAACTGCTTTGTGAACCGGAGTATCATCTATACGCTGAACGCCACCTTCCAATTTAAATGGCTTTTTTAAGTCCTCCGTTAATTTAGGTGTTACTTTGGTAAAGAAATTAAACAGGTTATTTTCCCATGTGCCATCATAGGTAATTCTGTCATTCCAGCGAATATCTGCTGTTACCTGACTTTCATTTCGATAATCCATAAAAACATTATCAAAGCGTTCTCTAATAGCCTGTCCTGTTCCAAACATTAGTAGCCCTGCTAACGTTAATCCTTCTACACCAGTCTTTCTATCTTTTCTATAACCTCCCAGCTTTTCAAGAAAAGACTTATCATCTAGAGCATTCCATACGTGTCCATCATTTCTGATTTCAAAAATCTGACGATATTTTCTTAATGTTTCTTTATCAATATCATCCATTGTATAATACTCAATTATTTGATTATCATTGCCCTCTGGATTTTGATCTCTTATCATTCCTCTTATCTCATGCTCTGTCGCATGATAATCGCCTTCATGATTTCTTTTATATGTTCCCTTATATGGATTTTCACCAACATATACCGGACGCATATTAAAATCAGCTCTAGGAACATGAATCACAATTAGACTTATACTGCCATCTTCAACAATCTTTACATCATCATCGGTTAATAGGTTTATATTCACCTTATTTCCATTAATTGTGTTCCAAAAATCTTCTTTCTGCTTAGGCGCATCCTCTATTCCTTGTATTATAAATCGTTCCTTCGGATCAGTCTTTGTTTTATCTTCTCTTACTCCAAGTATGATATATCCACCTTTTGTATTGGCAAATGCAGAATATGACTCATATGCAGATTTTGGCACGCTTTTTTCTGCTTTTTTACATTCCATATCTACTTTTTCACCTTGATAAATGAGTTCCTTTAACTCCTGCATATTCATATTATAGTACCTCCATATGATAGACAACATATACAAATCTATTTTTCTACAAAGTCGGGGTATCATTATATTGTTTCCGCCTGCTTTTTATCACTTTCAAGTATACATTCTTAATTAAATTCACACTTGCCAATATAGCCTCTCCACAATTCAGCTTTTTTATCTGTTTAACCGAATATTCGTCTAAATGATTTCTTATTGTCCTTATTTCATCATCATGTGTTAATCTGTGAATTAGTAACGTTCCCATTTGTCCTAAAAGTACCGGAGAAACATCTTGTGGATTTTGAGACGTTAAGAATAGAAATATTCCTTTTTTTCTTCCTTCTCTTGCAATATGCACTAACCCACTATGAAATCCTTCCTCCGCATACTGCGATTTTGTATATCTATGTACTTCGTCAATAAAAAAAACAAAATGGTATATATCATCCTTTGAAATCAAATAATTACATATCAAATCAATAATCATTCCACCTATGCCCTCTGCCATACCTAACGCTGATGAATTTATATAAAGACTTTCATTAGGAGTATGAATAAATGTTTTGATTTCTTCTAGTAAATTTTTCATTTGTGTATCACATTGAAAAAATTTTAAGAAATTAGTATTGTTTAACTGATATGATACCTTTTGTACTAAATAATTATTTGCATTTGATTTAAAAATACTATACTCATATTCTCCTTTTTTAGTTCTTGACTCTTCTATAGATTCTGCTGCTATTTGTTCTGGAAGTAACGAGACATCAAAATCTATATCATCATTTTTTATTGTAGCCAATTGTTCTTGTAATTTTGCAATATTCTGTCCAACTTTTTTCAAGCAACCTTCCTGTCTGTTTTTATTTTGATAACGTAATGAATAAATAGCTTCTGCAAGAACAGCGTCTTGTGTATTACCGTTTGTTTCAAACAATATTGACCACTGCATCATTGAAAGCTTTCCTGGTGAAATAAAAGTATCTTCTCCAAGATTTAATTTTTTCACTTCTTCTTCTGAAAACGCATCCTGATATTCTCCAGTCGGATCAATAATTAGAACCTTTTTCTTTGCACTAATCACTTTATCTAATATAGATAATGCCGATGTCGATTTTCCACTATTCGTAGCCCCAACTGCAAAAAGATGATGATCAAACAGTGTACTTGGCTTTACATTTATCTTCATATTTTTCATATCCAAATAACTTGCAAAACTATCCAATTTTTCTTCTGATGTTTTTGTTGTTTCAACAGATTGTAAATATATCTGTATAGCTTTCTCGTTAGCAATATATACCTTTTCAGAAACACCCACTGTCATTAATTCAGGTAATCTAAATTGTTTGTCATCATACGACATAATTCCAATAATATCTATATTTAATTCTGGATACACATTTTCTGTTTTACCAGAATTAATTGAGTCATGTGTTTTTTCAGACGAAGTCACTTTATTTTGAAAAACTTCACCTAAAAAAATACCGCGAACAGAATCTATTACAACCAAATAATTAATCGTATTTGGTATTAGTGATTCTTCTTTCAGTTTTCTATGTGATAATACTGATAGATTCTCGACTTGTACAACGCTATTATCCCTATATACCTGTGAAATCCTACCAATATAATAATTACTTTTATCCGTTTTATTATATAAAGAATCAATCGTCATAATAATCTCCCAAATAATCTACTAAATCAGAATTTAATGTTGCTCTTAAAAAAGCAATTTGATAATTATCTTTCATTAGCCTTTGTAATCGGATCCAATTTTCATTAACCTGATTAATATTATAGTCGCTAACAAGAATTGCCATCCCCTTATTATGTATTATTGCCTGTAAAATCATTTGTGAAATGTGATTATCCGCAAAACTAAATCCTGTTGTAATAAGCAATGTATTTGGTCTTTTTAGTAACTCTTGAAATTTTACAAACAACTCAAAATATGGTTCCTGATAACTCTGCATATATTTGTTAGAACTTGGAAAAATCATAATAGGATTTTCCACTTGTCTTTTATCTTTCCTATAAATCATATCATTACAACGTTCCCATGTTAGAGAACCATGCAATTTTAACAAATTAACGATATTTTTCTTATATTCCATTTCTCTAGTCTTGATATTTTCGATATCTTTCACTAAATTCCACTCAAACATGTCACTATCAAAATGTGGTCTATGTGAAAATGTAAATCCATCCATAACTGTGTATCCTATACTATCTGCTGCATCTTCTATCAACGTGTCATAATTTGTGGTAACTATAGATAATTTACTTGGTGTTTTCACTAAATGTGCCACTTTATTTATAAATGATGCATGTTTCAAATATGTTCCATCATAATCATAACTGGTATTTGAAATAATCAAATCAAAAATCTTGTTTTTCGACAGCTTATACTTTTCACAATCTTCCTCTGGTACATATTTTTCAAACGAAAGTAAATCTGACAAAAAATCCTCTAAATTAAATTCAGAATTTATGTTAGCCTCCTCATTTTCCACTTTGAAATTATATTTGCAAAAATTAGCTAACTCTTGTAAAGAAAAACAGTTAGAATCTTCTTTTAATTCTTTATTAATCATATCGGCTAACATAGCTACTGTTTTCCCAAATCTCACATCCAAACCATCATCATTTACCACTACAGATGCCCCTGCTCCAACCAATATAATAATATTATTATAATTTTTATGAATAAAATTAGATGTCTCCTTTTTTATCAACTGCTTAAATTCATGTGTACTTATATTTTCTTCTTTTTCATTTAAAATAGGATTTCCATTCAATGAATATTCACCATTATCCGATGTATATTCATTATTAGCTGTTATAAATATTTTATCCATTAGCATGTCTCCTTTTTGATAATCTGTAATAATTTGTTGTATTTCCAAAATTTCACTACAGTCCCTTAACAATCCTCATAAACTCCTCATATGAATAAGCACCATTATATCCAGGATTCTTTGTTTCAAACACCATATAATACTTATACATTCTTCCAGCCATCTCTGCCCACTTTGCTCCAGTTTCGGCTTTTTCTCTGGATTCAGAGTTTTCAAGCTGATCACCTTTAGTTTCTATTAGTAAAAGTTTACCGCTTTCTGTTCTCACCATAAGATCCGGATATGCGTTTACAGCACCATTTATGGCAAATCCTTTTCTTGCCATATTTCTATGCCACCATTTAATATTGTTTAATGAGGATAATTCCATGACAACTTTTCTTTCGTATTCGGTATCAAACTTTTCCTCTTCGTTATATAGTGATTTTGGTATTGATGCTATTGTTTCTGTCGGGCTTATCTCTTTCGGCAGCTTATATGATGGCTGACAAGAAATTTTATCCTGCTCCACCCACTCAAAAAACATTTTCTTTGCATATTCATTTAAAAGCGAATTAACTTTTTTATTAATTTTCAGGACATAGATACCTGGTGTCTGTTCCATATCTGTTAATTGATCCTCTGTAAGATTCTGAATAATTCTGTCTACATATACCTCCAAATCTCTATCATTTACCGCGTTATTCTTTGATAATTTCTTTATTATCATATCCTTGCACAGACGCATTTTTCTATCTGACGGCTGTTCATCAAACCACTGTTTTACATTCTGACTATCAAAGCCCTGCAGCTTCCATGCTTTTGGCATTGCATCTGAATCATCAATATCAATTCTTGCAATTTCTGAATCTATGCTGTCAAAATCAATTACCGTATCCTTATCTAATAATGAAAATCCTGCATACAGATTTTCTTTTGTTAATACCTGATGCTCATGTTCAGAAAACAGAGAGCGTCCTGTTTCTATCATAAACTGTGGTATTTCTATCTGTCCTGCTTCACTAGCATATAACTGATTTACTTTGTAATGCTTCATCTTATTTCCAACCTCTGGTGGTACTGGCACATATTCTTCTTCTGTTTCCTCAAAGTCTTTCCAATATAATTCATTCTGTGTTTTTGCATGGTCGAGCATATCTGTTACCGCATCATTAACCTCAGATTGACTCTGTGATTCCATATTTTCATTATTTACGAATGGTGATATTTGCTCCCTCACAAAGTCTACATTTAAAGAATCTATCTCATCCGATACATTGCTTGTATCATCAGTTACATCATTATCTAAATTTAACTCTGTCTGTGTATTATCAGCTTGTTCTACTGGAAATTCAGTATCCTGCTCCACATAATCATCTATACGATAATCTTTACTTGTAAAGCCAGCCGCATTAAGTCCTGCTACTACCTTGTCGAGTGTTGCATAAAAGGCATTTGATGATGTAATAACATACGAAAGGTTCAATACCTCTCTTTCATTCTTTCTCGTATTAGGAAGTCTGAGAATTCTTCCTAAAATCTGTTCTACATCTATGCTTGATGTTCTATTTGCGACTGTTGCCAATATATATGCAAATGGACAATCCCATCCTTCCTTTAATGCATTAACTGTAATGATATACCTGATACTACAATCGTGGCTGCTTAAATCTATATTTTTTAACTCATCCCTGTCCGCAGTCTTTATTGCAATTTCAGATTCTGGTATCCCCATATCAATAAGAGTATGCTTTATCTTATCATAAGTTGTACTGTCATCATTGGTTCTAGGCTGAGCCTGAAATAAAACAATTGGTCTGATATATCTTCCATCATTTTTCTGTTCTTCAACCGCTTCATTTTCTAATTTTCTTCTTAATGAAATGGCTGATACAAAGACATCCTCCTGAGATTTTCTGTTATAAACAATTACAGGTAATTTAACCATATTTTCTGCTTTAAGCTGTCTTGCATCTACAAATGAGATAATATTGCTTCCGTTTTTCGGTGTGGCTGTCAAATCAAGCACAAACGAAGGGTTGAAATTCTGAAGCATTTCTTTACTGAGCTTACTTGTAGCATGATGACTCTCGTCAACAATGACAACCGGATTTAATTTGCGGATAACCTGTATCAATGCTGTTTCATCCGTATCTTCCAACAAGGAACCACTATCCTGTTTAAATCTCACAAATGGCAACAGACTGCCATTCTCCTGATAAGCTTTTCTTCCATCCTTTTTGCTCGTCCGAAATGAATCATAGCTTAATACAAATACGGATAAATTATCACTAACCGAAGTTGGGTTAAAATTCTGTCCATTTAACAATTGCTGTTTAGAATAAATTTCGACCTTATTACCAAAATCAACATCTATTTTCTTCCTATAATCATGATTCTTATCTGTTAATGTCCTATATGTCTGAGTAAGTATTGCATCTGATGGTACGAGCCATACTACCGCTTTTGGATGTATATGTGGCATAGAATCAAATATTGGCTTAATTGAATTTGCCGCCAAAAATGTTTTTCCACCACCTGTTGGAACTTTGAAGCATACCTGTGGAACTCCTGCTAATTCCGAATTGTATGGCGGCATTCCGTCTACCCCCACATTCACTCCCTTTCCATTCCATAAGGTGCTATATGCTGAACTTATGCTCTGCTTCTCTATAAGCAGTTCTAAGAATCTTTCTAAATCTCTTATAACCTGTATCTGATAATTTTTAAGTTCCATACCTTGTCCTTTCTAGATATGCTCAATATCTCTTGGTATTTTCTTAAATGTAATATTCCACTTCTGTAAATCAATATCTGATAATGCACAAGAATCAGCATATATAATATATGCCTGGTTCTTTACATTTACCGTTGCTAAAAAAGAATAGTCAAGTATTGTAGCCTTGTCCTTTTCATAATAGAAATAATATGCCGTATCATTATAAGAGCCAAGATAATATTTCTCCTGTTCGTTCTCGGCATACTCAAGCCCATTGGTTTCTGTGTACCAGATATATTTCCTAATTTCAGCTGTAGCTATATCATTGTTGATAGTTCCATCCTTCAAAAACAATGGACTTCCTAATTCATAATATGAGAAATTACCGCCTGTTCCATCTACTGCATTCTTTCCTTCCCCATAACCATCAATCACTCTTTTTATACGCTCGGCTGTTATTGTGTCAGCATAATCTCCCATCTCAACCAGAATAAATTTACGATTGCCACCATCTTTTTTATTCATGTTTAAAACAGCATGAGCGGTTGTACCTGAGCCTGCAAAAGAATCTAATATAATGTCATCTTTTCGGCAATAAAAACTAATTAAATATATTACCAAATCAACCGGTTTAGGAAAATCAAATTTCACACCCATTTTTGCCAACTCTGTACTCATATTTTGTGTGCTACCTAAGTTCTGTAAAAGCGAAAGAACATGACTAGCATCTCCTCTTTTTTTTATCATTTCGATATTTCCAGTTTTTGTAATTTCAAACACTGTATCTTGTCCCTTGGTATCCTTAACTGGGTTAAACCCATTATTAATATACTTCATTAATATGTTCTTTGACGACCAACCGCTTTCAACTTCTACCTCATTAATTAAACGTCCGCCTTCTATAATTGCATCTGCTCCATAATATGGAAATTTATCTTTCCTCGATTTTATTATCAAATCACTGACCGAGCACGGAAAACCTATTGGTAGCTTTATTGTTGACATAGGATTTTTAGGTCCGTTCTTGACAACTGTATTTCTCACTTCTTCATTATATATTTTACTATTTTCAGAAGCACTTGGATCTATTGCCTGAGGAAGTCCAACCTCATCAGCATTCTTTATATAACACAAAATATACTCATGAACATTCTTTATCTTCGCCTGATTATCAAAGTTCCCATCAGATCTCCATATTAACTGTGCAACAAAATTTTTCTTTCCAAATATATCGTCACAAATTATTTTCAAATAACTACATTCATTGTCATCTATACTGATAAATACAATTCCTTTATCGGATAATAATTTATTTAATAATACTAGCCGAGGGTACATCATGCATAACCATTTATCATGTCTAGATAAATCCTCTCCTTCATCACCAACAGTCACACCTAACCACTTTTCTATCTTCGGGTCATCCACACTATCTGAATATATCCATGCCTTATTTTTTTCTGAACTCTTCCTAGTGTTATATGGAGGATCAATATAGATACATTTGATTTTCCCCTCATACTGTGGCAAAAGAGATTTTAATGCTTCTAAATTATCGCCATGTATAATCATGTTCTCACTGCGAATATCATCTTTATGCTCACCATCTTCATCATAACTATACTTGCGTTCAAGAACTTTATATGGCACATCATTATGATGATTTATTACCTTATCTTTTCCTATCCAATCCAATGTAGGCATATTTACTTGCTCCTTATCTATAATTATTGCAGTTTTTCTATTGTCTCAATTATCATTTCAGCTTTATCCGTCAACACGTACTTTCCTCTTGTTTTTTGCTCGACGAAATCCTGTTTTTGTAACGCACTAAACATACTATTAATTTTCATTTTGCTACATTTCAAAGTTGTAGCTATCTGTTGTTGTGTTAATGGAATCACTTTCTCGTCTAATATTATAACTTCATTATCATGCATCAATTTCAAAAGGTCATAATAATCATTCAAAAATAATCCGATACCCATATTTTCTCCCTTAGTTGCAAATAAAAATGTATAGATAAATCATATCACATTTTTGTTGTATTTTAAATATCATTTTTTTGTTATCTATTTATCTTTAACAGCTAAAAGCAGAGGAATTACCTTCCTCTGCCCCTATTTCCTATCTTATCTCTTACCTTTTCTTTATCAGCATCTCTGCTAACCGTTTCATCATAAATCCTCTGAAACTCCTCATAAAGTTCATCCCCATCCAGCTTCATTCCAAGTTTTTTCATAACATCCGAGAACAGTCTTATACTTCCACTTACATCAGCAATATCAAATCCGAATATATCTGCCTTAACAGAATTACTGACATTCTCATAACCACCAAGCTCTGATATTCTCCTGACAATCCAGTCAGCTTTGTCCACAGGTTCAGTTTCTCTAATTTCCACATATTCACCTTTATCTGTTACGTCAGCAATATCTTCATCCATTCTTGCCGTATTTACATCAGACACATTACGAATATCTGGCATTACAGACGTATCATTCTGATTATTGTTAGGATTCATTACCTCAACATTTGTATACGGCTCAACAACCGCTTCTGTTGTTATCTCATCCAGCATATCCTCTTCCATCCCCGGTATCTCAACATCCCTGCCAGCAACAATCTCCTCCTTCCCCGACACCGCATAATAAGCCGTATACAAATCTTCTTTTATAATGTCATCAGCAAGCTGCAACTGCTTCTTAACTTCCCTTTTCTCCATTTTCAGCTCATCCAGTTCTTCCTGCACTCCAACATGCCACACCTGATATTCCCGATACTGCTCATCTGTCTTAATCCTGCGTTTCCTGCTGGAGTTTTCCTTATATATCTCCCGTTGTCTGTCATCAATCCGCTGCATCTTTTCCTGCTGTTCACTCCGGTACTTCACAAGTCCCGCAACGTCCTTGATATCATTATTCACAAGTAGCAGATACTCGTCCTGTAACCGATGAAACCTCTTCAAATCCTCTGTATACTTTGCTCCACCAACTACAAAACGCTTCTGCTCTACAATCCTTAATCTGTATAGCTTTGCATAAAATTTTTTCTGAAATGGGGACAGTTTCGCCCTGTGCAATCCCCTAATATCTGACGAATAAAAGTAAGGCTTTGCCATCCAAGGCATATCCACATAATGCCGTAACATATCTTCTGAAAACATCTCGTCCAGCTTTGCAAGCTGATGATAATACTTGAATCCCGGTGCCTGAACTTCCATCCACGCATCTTTCTTGAATACATATCCCAACCGTTTCATCAGATATTTAAAATGATCCACATTCCCGGCTGCATATGCACACATCTTGGCATCCCTGAGAATTATCTCTTTCATGGACATCTCTTTTTCCCATTTGTCCCTGCTGATATTCTTCGGATTTCTGCTGTACTCTGCCGGCATGATAGAAAGTCCCAGCTCATCACAATATTTATTTGTAATAGGCTGGAGATGATTCTTCCAGTTGCTTTTAGGTGAATTATATTTCTTGCCAGTTGTCATACTGACACTATTCCAGATCAGATGCCCATGCATATGCTCTCTGTCTGTATGAACCGCATACACAGCCTCATAATCATCACCAAGCACATCCTTCGCAAAGTGCTCCAGCACATACATTGCCTGCTCTGCCGTCACTTTTTCTTCCGGTGAAAACGATATGATCACATGATACCCCTGCCTTTTACCCGTCTTATTAAAAATGTTCTTTGTCTCCTCCATCTGCTCAAATGCTGTGTCCGGCAGGCAGTTAATACCGCCCACCAGTACACATTCTTCTGTCTTATCCGGGTTCTGGATATATTCCAAAGCATTCTTCAGATGCGATGCCGGATTTCTGCCCTCTGATTCCATGATATTCAGGATCTTTGTAATCGCCATACTTCCAGCACCTCCCCGAATGTTTTCTTTACATCATCCAGACTGCTCTGCAGCTTGTCAATATCGCTGTAATATAACTTTCCCTGTGAATTGCCAAGCTTTACTGCCTGATTAATATTATTTGCAATACCGGCAATAACACGGATTGCTCTTGCCCTGTCCTCATAATAACTTGTATCAATATTACCGCCTGTCCGGATCAATTCTCTTATATAGGCACTTGCTGTCATTCCCGTCCGCTTAAGTGCCACTTTCAGAATATCCATATCTTTTTCTGAAAGCTTCACCGATATCTTATAATCTTTCCTGTCAGACTTGTATCTTCTCTTTCCATCTGCCATACATTTCTCCCCTTTCGTAGTATTCTAATGCTGTATCAAACCAATCTCTTTTTATCTGTACCATTGCTTCTTCATCCTTTCTAAAAATTGTGTTCACTGGTTTTGCAAGATGCGGAAAAGGTCGGACCTTTTCCCGAAAAAATATAAACGCATCAGCGTTTACATAATTTTCCGTCTTGGCAGGAGCACCTGCACCCTGTATATGATATGTGGTGGTTAATGTACCACCACAATTATGGGTATGGTGGCTGAGGTTCCACCACAATTACTGATATAGTGGCGCTTTTTGCCGTCACTTTACTGTTTTGGTGGCATTTTCCGCCACCATTTTTCCATTTTGATGGCACTTTCCGCCACCATGTCTTTTTTCTCTCTGATTTGAGTGGGGGCACTTTTTGCCGTCACTTTGCTGTTTTGACGGCGTTTTTTGCCCCCACTTTTGCATTTTGACGGCACTTTTTGCCCCCACACTTTTTCAGCTCTGATTTGAGTGGGGGCGCTTTCTGCCCCCACTTTGTGGTTTTGGGGGCGCTTTTTGCCCCCATTTTCGTGTTTTGGGGGCACTTTTTGCCCCCACACTAATGAAACTGCATTACCACATCCATAATAACGATTTCCTCTGCCATCATCCTGGTCTGTGTCCTTAGCTGTAACTGTTCTGTAAAGGAATTTGGATTCTTTGGCTTATGCTTTTTCAGCCACTTAGCTTCAATATCATCGAGCAACTCGTATGCTGTTTCATTGACTTCATTTGCTCTCTCTTCAAGTTCTCCGAACCGCACCAGACTCTTATATCTCATCGGATATTCTTCCTTGATATATTTAATCCACATGCGCCCATACTTTCCTGCATCTATATCTGCCTTCTCTGTTCCTGCAACAATAACCGGATAAAAGATTCCATCCCTTTCTTCATATGGAATACCAATCTTTTCAAATGTTGTTTTACTCATAACGATTACCGCCTTTCTCATCACTCTGCAGGATATCAAGCACATGCTTTAATGGAACCAGCAGTTCTTCAACATCTATACCTCTGTCAGATTCATCTAATGACTGTAATTCTTCCAGTATCGTATCAAGATGAACCTGTACCTTCTTTGCCACCTTCATTCCACCAACAACCCTGATTTCATGCTTCAGCAGACATTGGATGATATAATCCTGTTTAGATAGTCCGCTGAGCGAAACCTTCACATTCAGCTCCTGTGCTTCCTCCGGTGACATACGAAACGCTACTACAACATTTCTCCATCTGTTCTTGGCATCCAGCCTTTTCTCGCTCATAATAATCTGCTCCTTCCAATATAAAATCTATTTTTTTAATTCCTACTGCTGCATATATCCTGCAAAAACTTGTACCGGCATAATTCATAATATTTCGCATCAGCATTATCAGACTGACTTGTACTTATCAATACTTATAATCTTTTCCGCAGCCGCATCCATATCAATCATAGGTGCTGTTTCCTCTGTCTGCATGATTTCTACATCATCATCCTGTTCTTCACAATCCTCAAAGCTCGCATTGACAGCATCAAGTCTGTCCGCCATTGCCACCTGCTTTGATGGAAACAGATGCGAATAACGATATGTGATATCAATGCTCTCATGACCTACCCTGTCAGCTATTGCAACTGCGGAGAACCCGAGGTCAATCAGATGTGAAATGTGCGAATGCCTTAGATCATGGATTCTGATTTTCTTCACACCGGATAATTTGCATCCACGCTCCATCTCATGATGAAGAAAGCTCTTTGTTACCAGAAAAATCCTGTCTGTTGGTGTCTGGTCATATAACATTGCAAAATACTCCTGCATTTCCTCCGCTAGGAACTTTGGCAGCTTGATTGTTCTGTTGCTCTTAGGTGTTTTCGGAGTTGTAATAACATCCTGCCCCTGCAGCCGCTGATACGATTTATTTATTCTGACTG
>OJSD01002203.1_pt1 | contig 19550 bp, 17 predicted proteins | sample 1599391 | NCBI WGS metagenome assembly OJSD01 (sample SAMN04168656, study PRJEB22393) | human gut metagenome | biome: human gut microbiome; feature: stool | host: Homo sapiens | collected 2014-03-17 | reverse complement strand
TGCAGCCGAATCGCCCGGCCATCCGCCCGTACAGGATCGCGCATGGGAACGCCACGAACTGCGTGACCAGCAGCGCCACCACCAGCTGAGTCGAGTCGATGCCCAGCTCGGCGCCGTACGAGGTGCTCATCGAGATCACCGTGTTCACCGCATCGATGTAGAAGAAGAACGCGAGCATGAACATCCACAGCGGCTTGTTCCTCACTATCTTGCGGAAGGTGCCGCCAAGCTCGCGGAAGGTGCCGCGCACGGCCGTTCCCAGCTGGTCGCGTGTGGCGCGGTAATGCTCCTGACGGTAGCTGGAGATCAGCGGGATCGTGAACGCGACCCACCAGACGGCGGTGATGATGAACGATGCGCGGGTGCAGCCGGTCGTCGTCCAGCCGAACGGCAGCGCCGGGCCGCCGAAGATCAACGCGATGCACACGATGAACGGCACGGTCGAGCCGATGTAGCCCCAGCCGTAGCCGTGCGAGGAGACCTTGTCCATGCGTTCGTTCGGCGTGGTGTCGATCAGCATCGAATCGTAGAACGTGAGCGAGCCGTTGAGTCCGATCGTCGCGAGGATATACACGACCAGGAACGGCAGCCACGTCAGTGGAAGCGCCATCGCGCAGCACGTGACGACGCCGGTGCCGAAGAAGCCGAGGAAGAACTTGATTTTCATGCCCTGCACGTCGGCAATCGAGCCGAGCAGCGGCATGAGCAGCGCGATGACCAGCGATGCGATGGTCTGCGCGTAGCCCCAGGCCGACACGATGTTGCCGTCCGCGGGCATCAGCGATTTCGCGTAGATCGGAATCACCGCGGTGGACAGCAGCACGAACGCGGAGTTGCCCACGTCGTAGATGATCCATTTCTTCTCGCGCGGGGTGAGTTTCGCGGTGGCGGTGAGGGCTGGATCTGTGCCGGCCGCTGTACTGTCTGCCGGGCCATCGGTGGGTTTGGCTGCGATGCTGTCGTTCATGGGGACTCCTGACGTCGTGTTCATATATATCGTAAAGTGCCGTTTCCGGCATACCAAGTTTCCATATGAATTGCGGGTGAATTGTTGCGGGCCGGCGGGAGTCGGACGGGTTGGGCGGGTCAGGCGCGCAATGGGCCGCGTCGATCGTGGCGATCGTCATCGGGGTCGGCGTTCGTTATCTGGTACACCTATTATGCGTGGCGCAAGCCCGATCCCATCGAAGAGGCGCGGCGGGCGGATATGCTCGCTCGCGGTTGGACGCCGCTGGACGAGGACGTGCACTTCCCTCCGGCGTTGTTCGCCAAGATTTCCAAGCTGAGGACGGTCGGTAGCGAAATGCCGCATACGACATGGGGCAAGGACGGCTGGATCACGTTCAACTATGACGTGATGCAGTTCATATCGGACGCGAACCCCAGCTATGCCACCGATATCGTGTTCCTGGTATGCCCGTACACGGTGCCACGAGGCCCACTCATGTGGGCGACCATCTATCAGGGTCGCAAGATGTTTCAGCGCACCAGCGAGCAGGGCGGCGTGCCCGCTGACGTGGTCGAACTGCTGAAGATGAGCCCGTACAGACCGAATCTGATCGTGATGGATGGACGAATCTACATATGGCTGCGGGTGAATTACATGCCGTTGCCGCAGCGTTTCCTGAATTATCCGCTGGAAAACGATCTGATTCCGTTGACGAAGGAACTGCATCGCAGACTCGCCCGCGATATGGGGATTGTCGGCCAGACGCCGTGGGGTGGCCGCGCCTGAGCGGTCATCGGTACGGTGATTGGTCCAATAGCGTCCTTAAGTGCGCGCCGAAACGACAAGTGCGCGCACATAGGGACGCAAAACACCCGATTTGCGTCCCTATGTGCGCAGAGTCGTCCGTTCGGCGCGCACTTAAGGACGCAAACGGAACGACAGCGTTGCGCGACAATCCATATCGGCCGGGCGACGCTGCGAGGAATGGCTACTTCGCGGCCTCGGCCGGAGTCTCGTCTTCCTCGAGCTTGGCGATGACCTCGTCATAGCCGGGGCAGTCCGGAACGCCGTTGATGGAACGCTGAATGCCCAGCGAAGCGGCCGCGTTGGCGATCTTCACCGCATCGACAAGCGACCAGCCGCGGGCGATCAGTGCGCACATGGCACCGGTGTGGCACGAGCCCGCCGAACGGGTGTGCGTCGCCTTCGTCGGATACCCCTCCACATGGATGACTTCGCCGCCCGGCGTGCGCACCCACGCGCCGCGCGACCCCGCACGAACCACCAGCGGCGCGCGCAGCGTGGCGCCGAGGCTGTTGCACAGCGCTTTCATCGAGTCGTCGAACCCGCCGCCGACGGTCATCGACAGGGAATCGTCCACGAACACGCCAAGCCGGTCGGCGAGCGTGCGGGCCTCCTGACGGTTGCAGGACCAGATGGGCCGCACCAGCACCAGATCCTCCAGCAGGTGGTCGCTGACCATGTGCAGCGTGTTGGTCGGATTGAGCACGATGCTGTAGTCGCGCGTCGTCGGGTCCGAAGAGGTGCGATGCAGGAAGGCGTCGATGCCTGACGCGCTGTGATCCATCAGCGTGTTGGCGCTGATGTGCACCACATCGCCCTCGCCGGGCTCCACGCAGTCGAACGTGTTCTCGTTGCCTTGTGATTCGGCGCCATACGTGGCGACGAACGTCTTGCGCTCGCTGTCGTTGAGCACCAGACGGAAACCGGAATCGGCGTCGATGCGGTCCTGGCCGATGTGCTCGATGCCGTTGTCGTTGAGAGCCTTGCGGATCAGTGACGCCCACGGCCCGTTGCCGATGACGCCTGCGTGCTTGGTCGCCGCCCCAATCCGGCTGGCCGCCTGCATGACGCGGAAGCTGCCGCCCACCGACGGCATGGTATGGTTCGCGACGGCGAATCCGCCCGGTTGGGGAATCGCGTCGATGTCCATCATGATGTCGACCCACACCTGTCCCAACGAGATCACTGTGGGGGAGGGCACGTCGTTTTTGCGTGAAAGCAGGCCTTTAAGTGAATTGAGCATCATTCCTCCTTGACGATTGCCGCGTTGCATGTATCGTATGCCATACAGTAACCGTTTTACCGTGATTTTATGAAGAGTTGCTGGATGCGGCAATAGTCAAGACGGGTGATATTGTGTGGATGTGTAGGTGAAAGCCGCAATGATACACGCTTGATTTGCATTTGTTTGTATTTGGCGCTATTATTGTGAAGTTGTGTGTTCAAGCATTCGTGCTGGAACACGGAAGACTTGAACATCAAGGTTATTAAGGGAGTCCATCATGGCAGCTCGTTGTGCAGTGTGCGGCAAGGGTCCGCAGGTCGGATACACCGTTTCTCACTCGCATATCCGCAACAAGCGCACCTTCCGCCCGAACCTGCAGCCGGTTCGTACCACCGTTGACGGCCAGAACGTTCGCGTCCGCGTGTGCGTCAAGTGCCTCAAGGCCGGCAAGGTTCAGCGTGTGGTTGCGTGACATCGCGCGATAATATTTCACTGAGGCCCCGGAAGTCGCAAGACTCCGGGGCCTCTTTATATCCGCTGGCGGAGGGGACAATGCGATGCCGTCCCGCCGGCACACCACAATAGGGACGTATGAGCATCACGTTGAACACCACCATGTCGTCGATCATGACGAACAAGCGGCGTGTCGGCGCGCTCAAAAGCCTTGGCGTCGTGACGGTGGGCGATGCGTTGACCTACTATCCGTTCCGCGTCGCCGATCCGGTGCCCCTGCGGGCACTGCGCGAGGCCCGTATCGGCGAGAGAATGGCGTTCTCCGCGTCGGTGCGCGGCATGCGGGTCGTGCCGATGAACGTTCGGCGGGGCTACCGGCTCGAGGCCGTGGTGGATGACGGGGATTTCGCGGTTTCCCGGCATGTCGCGGGGGCCGCCGCCCGTTTGGTGTTCTTCTCGTACAAGAAGCAGTATGTCGATTGGCTGAGCATGCGGCTGCGTTCCGGCGCGATTGTGGTGATCGCCGGCGAGCCGAGCGAGTTCAACGGTCAACTGCAGTTCACCCACCCCGAAATAATGACGGTCGCTCCCGGCTCCGGTCCGGCTGATGGCGAATACTCCGGTGTCGTGCAGATGAGCGCTCTGAAATACGACGCCGACACCGTCGAAGCGGGCCTGCGTCGCATCAGCAGACCCCGACCGGTGTATCACGCGTCGTCTCGTATCTCCAGCGAACACATTCATGAGTCGATAGTGCAATGCATCGAGTTGCTGGCCGGAACCAGGCAGGATCTCCCGGGCGATGCGGCAACGGAAGCCCCGCAAACAATGAAACCGATGGAAGACGGCGGCATCAGCGGCGCCGGAACCGCTCCAGCGGATGCCGAGTCTCGGTCAGGAAACGCCGTGGCCGTCGGCCTGGCCCGCGCGATCCCGGACGTCCTGCCCGAATCGGTGCGCGAATCGAATCATCTGCTGCATCGCGCGGAAGCGTTCCTGGCCATCCACGACCCGCTCAACACCGCGGATTTCAAACGGGCCATCGGCACGATGCGCTACGAGGAGGCGTTCGTCTCGCAGACGGCGCTGCTCCAGTCGCGTAGCAATGTCCGCAAGGATGCGGCCCTGCCTTGTGCGGGCGTGGCGCTGCGTGACCGGTTCATCGAATCACTGCCGTTCCCGCTGACCGGCGGCCAGCGGGAGGTCATCGATGATATCGGCGTGGACATGGCCCGCGAATATCCGATGCAGCGCCTGCTGCAGGGCGAGGTCGGTTCCGGCAAGACCGTGGTCGCGCTCGCGGCCATGCTGCAGGCGGTGGGTTCCGGCCATCAGGCGGTGCTTGTCGCGCCCACTCAGGTGCTCGCCGAGCAGCATCATGCGACCATCAGCGCCATGATCTGCGCGATTGACGGCGTCGAGACAGGCGATGACCCGTCCCGCGATGCCCTGTCTCCCAATGACCCGGCCGACCTGATCAAGGCCGCCGAATCCGCTGCCGATGACGGAGATGCCAAGGGGCGCACGGCCGTGAAACATCCCGTGAAACACAGTGGGGTACGCAGTGGGAAACAAGACGGCGCGGCGCACGCGAACACGCGGCACGTGCCGGTCATCCTGCTGACCGGCGGCATGAAACTGGCCGCCCGCCGCCGTGCTCTCGCGCTCGCGGCCAGCGGCGACCCGTGCATCATCGTCGCCACGCACGCCGCGTTCTCCAAGACGTTCCAGGCCCCGAACCTCGCGCTCGTCGTCATCGACGAGCAACACCGGTTCGGCGTGGAGCAGCGCGAATCCCTGCGCACCAAAAACGATGTCGTGCCGCACCTGCTGGTCATGACCGCGACGCCGATCCCGCGTACGGCGGCGATGACCTGGTTCGGCGATCTGGACATCTCGTGGCTCACCGAGCTGCCGGGCGGGCGCAAGCCCATCCGCACGTTCATCGTGCCTGAAGACGACGGCCGCATGATGGGCTCCATGTTCGCCCACATCCGCGGCCGCATCGACGCGGGGGAGCGGGCGTATGTCGTCTGCCCGCGTATCGATGCCGACGATGAATCGGACTGCGATGACGATACAAGTGGGGCATCGCAGATCGGCGTGTACGACGATTCCGACGCCTACAGGCGCGAATCCGCCGCCGCGGCCGCCAACACAGCCGCCAGCGCGCCATCGCAGGAGGATGGTGACGGTGCTCCGTCACGGCCGCCGCTGCATTCCGTGGCCGAGATCGAGCGCAGGCTGTCATCGCTGCCGCAGTTCCGTGGCATCCGTTTCGCGACGCTGACCGGCCGCGACGATGACGCGACCAAGCAGCAGGTCATGGCCGATTTCGCGGATGGGGCCACGCCGGTTCTGGTGGCGACAACGGTCATCGAAGTGGGCGTGGACGTGCCGCAGGCCAGCTGCATCGTGATCTTCGACGCTGACCGGTACGGGCTTTCGCAGCTGCACCAGCTGCGCGGGCGCGTGGGGCGCGGCGGCACGGATTCATGGGCGTTCCTGATTTCGCGGGCTGAGGACGGCGGTCCCGCGCAGCAGCGGCTGCAGGTCATCCAGGGCACGCTCGACGGCGCCCAGATCGCGCAGGCCGATCTGGAGTTCCGCGGCGCCGGAGACGTGCTCGGCGACGCGCAGTCGGGCGGCAAGTCCGGTCTGAAACTGCTGCGCGTGGTCAAGGACGCCAAGATCATCGCCGACGCGCGCGAACGTGCGGGGCGGTTGCTCGCCGATGACCCCGATCTGTCGGGCGAGGTCGAGCTTGCCGGCGCGGTGCTTGATTTCACCCGCGGCAACGAGACGTTCCTGACCAGCAGCTGACGCGCGACGGGCGATATGCGCCGCGGATAGGGTCGTTGGACACGAGCCCCGGCCCTGCCATCCGCGATCGAACAATGTGGCGCTTGAACACAGTATAGATTTTTCATATGGGAACGGCGTTCTCATCGCCGGCATGATGTGGTTCAGTTGTCATGAAGGTTTCGGCCGGGGAGGGGCATCATGGCATCATCACGTTCACTGCACACGGTTCATCTGGCCGCTTTCGGCGCGGGCAATGTCGTCGGTCTGGGGGTCATGTCGATGGCCGGCATCGGCGTCGGCATCACGGGCACCGGATTGTGGCTCGCCGCGCTGGTCGGTGGCCTGGGAGGCGCGTTCGCGCTGGTGCCGCAGCTGCTGGCCAGCTCGTCCGGCGATTACCCGGGCGGCCAGTACCAGCAGGTCGGCACGCTGCTGCCGCCCGTCTTCGGCGGCATCGTCGCCTATATCCTGTGTTTTCTGGTGTTCGACATCTCCGCGTACGCGCTGTCCGCGGCGCAGCTGCTCGGCCTGCCCATGCTGCCGACACGCCTGACCGCGGCGTTGGTCGTCGCGCTGTTCCTCGGCGTGCACATGCTGGGTGCCCGCATCGCCGCCATCGCCCAACTGGTGATGGCCGTGCTGCTCGCGGCGGCGTTGGGCACGTACGTTGCGGTGACAATGCCGCACGTGCGGCTCGCGAATCTCGCGCATTACACGTTTCTCGGCTCGCCTCTGGTGTTCCTGTTCGCATGCGTGTACATGACGTTCATGATGAACGGGGTGGCCGGCGTGGCGAACTATGCCGCGGTCGCGGACCGTCCGCGGGTGACGGTGCCCCGCGCGATGCGCGTCTCGCTGTTGCTGGTCGTCGTGACGTATGCGCTGATCTGCGTGGCCGATGCCGGCGCCTTGCCGATAGCCCAGGTCGCGAACCGGGATCTCGCCGTCAGCCTGTCCGCATTCATCCCGGCTCCGGTGACGGTCGCGTTCGTGGTGGGCGGCTCCGCGTTCGCCCTGCTCACCACGCTCAATGCCGTGGTCGGCTGCGTGGCGTATCCGGTCGCCTCGGCCTGCGCGGACGGATGGTTGCCGCGCGAACTGGGAGAGCGTTCCGCTCGGACCGGCGCTCCCGTGCGCCTGCTTTCGGTGGGCATGATCGCCGCGGAGTGCCCGCTGATCGCCGGGAATTCCGCGAAAACCGTGTCGTCGAGCGTCACGATTCTGATGATCGTGGTGCAGGCGATGGTCGCCGTCGCCGCATTGCGCCTGATACTGCGCGACGGCTCATCGCTCTGCGCATTCCGCTCGCTGCCGTTGCTCGGCCGCGTGCCGCAATCCGGGCTCGCGGCGTTGTGCATCGTCGCGCTGCTCGTCGACCTGCTGCTGATCGCATGGCTGCTGTACACGATGAACCGTCTGCTGATCATCGGCAATGTCGTGATATTCGCCATAACGGTTGTCGCCGCTGTCATCGTGAACAAATATAGGGTTGATACGAGGCCATAACAACTATGTATAACCGCGGGTTTGCCAACGCGGCGACGCGGAGCCTACGATGATGTCAACGTTCACGGGAACCCGCGAACAGGCCCGGCCCCGGATGATGGGGCGGCACCCCGGTCAGGTGTCTTATCCGAGCAAGGAGTACATTATGCGTGTCAATGAAGGCGTGAAGGCATCGGCTGTCGGCTCACTGTCGGGCGGACTGCCGATCATGCGCGAGCGGTGAGAGACCGCTCGATAGTCCGTTTCGGATGTTTGCCGGCGCGATCGTGATGATTGTGATTCGCCGTCCGGCATGATTCCTCACACTCCCGGCAGATTACGCCGACGGTTGCCGGATCATTTGCGGCGATGCGGATTCTGCCGCATCGCAGGTTTTCGTATATCGCGATTCGCCGCCACCAAACTGTACCGCCGCGCCGTATCCAAAAACGGCGCGGAAGACAAGAAGAAGGGAATATCCATGTCCACATCATCAGCTCGTCATGAAGCGCCACGCAACGGGCGGCCCGTGAAGCGCCGGCTTATCCGCGTGCTCGCCGGCTCGGCCGTGATAGGCGCTATGGCGGCCGGCGGCCTGCAATTCGCGCTCGGCACGGCCTACGCGGCCGGCGACGTGTGCGACCTGTGCTCGACCAACTACAATCCGGTCGCCTGCTGTTCCAGTGGCGGTTCGGCTTACGATTCCAACCCCGGAGGCGGCATCGACGTCTCAGCGCAGAAGGCCGCGTTCGACAGCTACTGCGCGAACTACAAGAAGGAGCACGCCCAGAAGGAGGAGCCGGCGACGCCCGCCCCCGCCACTAAGCCGAGCAACCCGAAGCAATCGGCCCCGGCCCCGGCGAAGCAGTCCTCGGGCTCGCCGGCCACCCAGACGACGAAGCCCTCCACGGGCAACGCCACCGCGCAACAGTCGCAGCCCGCGCAGTCGACCGGCACACAGTCCGGCCAGAGCACGACGGGCAGCACAGCCGGGATCACAGGCGACACGGCCGCGAACGCCGATGCCACCGCCACTCAGACCTCGAAGGACGCGGCCTCCCGGAAGAACAGCGATGACAACACCGCCGACACCGCTGGCGGCGAGACCACCACGACCGAATCCGGCATCACCGACAGCGGCACTGATACGGCGGAAACCACCACGCAGGCCTCTCCGGTCACCGATCGGGCCGAAACCACCAGCCCGGTGGTGCGCATCGTCGCCGGCGTGGTCATCGCGCTCGCCGTCATCGGCACGCTGGGCGCCGCGCTGATTGTGCGCAACAAGCGCCGCGCTCCCGCGCTCGCCGGAGCGAACGGCGGCCGGTCCGACGACGGATTCGACATCGCAGACGGCGCGACGCCGGCCCCCGCGACGACGGCGAACGCCATTGCCGCAACCGAAGCCCGTGCCGACGCGAGTGCGCCGACCGAAGTGCTGCAGCCCATCGCATCGCCGGCGAACGGACCATCCGCCGGGCCATCGGCGAGTCTCAACGTGGCCGACAGCGGCGGCGCTCCTACCGCACGGTATGACTTCAACCTCGTCGACGGACCATCGTCCCGCTGAGCCATCGGCGCAGCAGTACCAACGCAATTCGATACGGAAGAAATACAGAAGGGAACCACAACAATGTCCAACACCAACCACAGCCTCACGAGAGGCTCCATCGCCGCTAAAGCCGCGGCGCTGCTCACCGCGGCGGCGCTCGGTCTCACGGGATTCGCGCTGACGGGCGGGAACGCCGCGTCCGCCGCCGAAACCACGCCCACGGCGGCAACAGTCGCACAATCCCAGGAAGACACGCCGTTCGACTACTACGCGGGCATCCCCAACCTGCCTTCGGATCACGTGTTCGAAAACATCATGCTGGAACGTCTCGAAGACATCCTGCGCTACGGCAAAGGCAACTTCGTGATACTCGTCGGCGGCACGTGGGACTCCGCGACGACGGCCGCACTGCCCGCCATCAACACCGCCGCCAAGGCGCAGGGCATCGAGAAGATCTACAATTTCGACCCGCACCTCGACAACGCCGGAGCCGACACGCTCGTCAACATCAACGACAAGAACAACGCGGTCGACGCATTCGCCAAGCGGTTCCAGCAGACCATCGACGAATTCGGCCTGACCGACCTGCAAAGCAAGAACACAGCAAACGTCGTCGACCTGCCGACCCTGTTCACCTACAACAAGGACAACACCGGCGACAAGGTGCTCGCATCCACCGTGAACGTTGCCGACAGCGCCGATCTGACCCGCGTGCTGGGCACCGCGAAGAACGCCGCGACCCGCACCAACGGCCAGTTCTACACCAACTACTACCTGAACAACGTCTCGGCCGGCGCGGCCAGCGTGTTCAAGCAGGGCGAGGACAAGGACTTCTCGCTCATATCGGTGACGTACGGCGAACTGGAGAAGCTGCTGCAGTCGCCAGGCAACCATTACATCTTCTTCGGCGCGACCTGGTGCGGCAACACATACGCCACGATCCGCTACGTGAACCAGGAAGCCCGCAAATACGGCATCAAGCACGTGTACACGTTCGACACGATCCTCGACAGCACGTCCGGCAAAGGCTCGCCGTTCCACATCCGCGACAACTACAACAACGGCAGCCACCCGCTGTCGGACCTGTACACGCATCTCGTGAACACGTACCTGCCGAACCTCGTGACCGAGGACGGCAGCCACGGCGTCGTCGATTCCAAGGGTGTCGGCGCGACCCGCCTGCAGGTGCCGCTGCTGCTGCACTACAACAAGAACAACGCCGGCCAGCTGCCCGGAACCGACCAGCCGGCCGGCCCCGTGACCGATGAGGTCGTGGACTACCACGGCAAGACCGCGAACGTCGACACCAAGCCGCAGCCCACGGCGAGGGAATACATGCTCAACTGGTACGGCACCACGTACGACGACAAGGCGATCATCCAAGGCGGATTCTCCATCACCGGCGACGACCTGAGCGCGGCGAAGAACTACGGGCGCAAGGTCAACAACGACCGTGACGCATACATCGCCCAGACCGACCACTTCTACTCCCTGCTCAACCTGCGCGGCGAAATCGCACAAGCCAAGACGGTGAGCCTGGACGGTTACTCCGCCGACCGGGTCGCCGCATTCAAGAAGACGCTCGCCGCGGCCGAAAAGACCGTGTCCGACAAGAAGGCGACCATCAGCGCGACCGACACCGCCACGAAGAACATCGCCAATGCGGTCACGGCGCTCGCCGGAGGCAACAACGGCGGCAGCGGTAACGGTAACGGCAGCGGTAGCGGCGACACGGGTAACAATCCGGTCGCAGGCAACACCGACAACGCTGGCGGCAACGATAGCACGGCCGGCAACAGGCCGTCCCGCAAAATCGTCGTCGCCGGCAACGAGCCGCTCTCCCGCACCGGTGCCGAAGCCACGGTCATCGCATCCGTCGCGCTCAGCCTCGCGCTGACCGCCGCCGGGGCGCTGGCGCTGAGCCGCAACCGTGGCGACGCCGCGGCGGCACAGGCTCTCTCCGACTCGACCCGCCCGACCTCGGCGAGGTGAGCTGACTGATGGGAGCGCTATCCAACATCGATCCCACCGCAGTGGCGGTCTGGGCGTCGGCCGTGGTGCTGTTCGCCCTGATCGCCGTGCTGCGCGCGGTCTTCAAACTCAACTTCAGCCTGCTGACGGTGCTCGCGCTTGGGCTGGGCATCGCCCTGAGCCTCGTGTTCGACGGGCAGGTCGACTCGCTTAACCTGCTGGGCAACATCTACATCAACCTGATCACCGCGCTGGTCGCGCCGCTGATCTTCGTGTCGATCATCTCCAGCATCACCTACGTCGGCAGTCTGAAAAAGCTGCGCAGCATCGGATTGCGGTCGGTCGGCTGGCTGCTGCTCACCAATCTGATCGCCATCGTGATGACGCTGGGTGTGGCCATCCCGCTGCACATCGGCTCGGGCGTCAAACTCGTCGACGACGAGTCGACCGCCGGTTTCCTCACCTCGCAGACAGCGCCGCTTGACCAGGTCATACTCAACTTCTTCCCGAAGAACATCGTCGGAGACCTGTCCGGCAACCGTGTGGTGCCCATCATCATCACGGCCACCGTGCTGGCCATCGCCGTCGTGTCGGTCGGTCGGCAGAAGGACGTGAGCATCGTCAAGCGGTTCTTCGAGCAGACCAAGGACGTGATCTACAAGGCCGTCGGCTACGTGGTCGAGCTCACCCCGTACGCGGTGGTGGTGCTGGGAGCGACCTCGACGGCCGCGACCACATCCAAGGCGGACGCGCTGCTCGCGCTGCTGAGCATTCTCGTGCTGGGCTTCGTGCTCAACATCATCCAGGCGTTCGTCGTCAACGGGCTGCTGCTGAAATGCGTGGCGCACGTGCCGCCCTTGATGTTCTTCAAGGCCGTGCTGCCGGCGCAGACCACGGCGTTCGCCACGCAGTCCAGCGTGGCGACGCTGCCGCTGAGCATACGGCAGCTCGGCACGGTCGGTGTCGGCGCGGACGTGGCGAACTTCACCACCCCGATCGGGACGACCATCGGCATGCCGGGATGCGCTGGTGTGTGGCCGATGCTGTCGGCCGTGTTCACCATCAACGCGCTCGGACTGGGGTATTCGCCGGCGAGCTATGTGGCGCTCGCGGTGATCGGACTGCTGTCGTCGATCGGTACCGCGGGCGTGCCGGGCACTGCGATCGTGACCGCGACGACCGTGTTCACCGCGGTTGGTCTTCCGGTGCAGCTTCTGGTGCCGCTGGTGCCGGTCAGCAACATCGTCGGCATGCCGAGCACGATGGCGAACGTGTCCGCTGCGGTCACATGCGCGGCGATCGTATCGCGGCAGACCGGTGAGCTCGACGAGGGCGTGCTGGATGCGGCTCGTGCCGGGCGACATCGCCATCGCGCGGGCGTGGTCGTGTCGCCGGCTGGCGGGGCGGTTGCGGCTCCTGTCGTTCCTGTTGCGGCTCCCCTCGGCGCGATGGGGGTTGCGGCGTCCGTCGTCGCCTCGCCCGTCGCGGCTGGAGTCGGTGCGGCCCATAAGCCGGTGCAGCCGGGATTCGCGGTGACGCCTGGATTGTCATTGACGTTGCATCAGTCGATGCTGCGTGTGCAGGCCGACGACGATGCCGACGACGCTCCGGTGCCCGTTGGCGCGTGCGGCATCTCCGCCCACGCCGCCACGGCAAAAGCCGCATAGGCTGGCGACTGGGGGCGGTCGAAGGTATGTCCAGATGAAAAAAGCGACCCGCAAACGGTCAAATTACGCGGGTCGCCGTGAGTATCCGAGCAAGGGTACCCGCAAAGCATCATAGCATATGAGGCATGTGAGCAAGCTGAGTCGCGTATCGGAGCCGTCTGATATATGGCACGTACGACCCAGGACCGGTGGTGCGGTTGCGGTCGTTTCGCCGGGGCGGCCATAATGGTGTCATGCATGTGATTTCAGGACGATTCAAGGGCGTCGCGTTGACCACGCCGAAAACCGGAACCCGGCCGACCACCGACCGGACCAAAGAGGCGATATTCTCGCATCTGGATTCATGGCAGGTGCTGGACGACGCCCGCGTATTGGATCTGTTCGCCGGGACCGGGGCGCTGGGCATCGAGGCGTTGAGCCGCGGCGCGAGGGAGCTGGTGGCGGTAGAGTCCTCCGCTCCGGCGGCGGCGCTGATCGCCAAGACGTTGACCGCGCTGCAGCGGAACCGTTCGTGGGAGCGTGGCATGACGGCCCGGGTCATCAGGGCCAGAGCCGAGAAGTACGTCGCTTCGGGTGCCGCACGCTCGGCCTCGAACGCCGATGCTGCTGGCGGCTCCGCGAAGTCGGCGGCGTTCGATGTGATCTTCATCGACCCGCCGTACGCGTTCGCCACCGAGGACTGCAACCAGTTGCTCTCGGACATGGTCGCCCATGGAATCGCCGGCGGGAATACGACGATCGTGTTGGAGCGATCCGCGCGTTCCGACGAGCCCGTGCCGCCCGAGGGATGGGTCCTCGCCGAGCATCGCGATTATGGCGAGACCGCGGTGTGGTATATCGAGTCCGCGCTTGAGACGTCGGAGGCCTCGGAGGCCTCGGGCGCGACGGATGAGTGAGCAGCCGAGGCGAGTGTAGCCCGTTGCTGCGAGCCCGAAGCGGCCTTGGCCCAATCGCCGCCGTGCCGAATGTTACCTAGCTGATATTCTCTGACAGAGAACAACGGCATGTGGGTCGCATGGCGCACGTATCGTTAATCATGGAATACCTCGAATCGGGCTATTAAAAGACAGTGAAACAACAAAACGCAATGCCATCGCGAAAGGATGCCATCATGTCGAACTTCATCGAGGAACTCAAGGCCCGTCGCTCGCAGTACGCGCTGACCTCCGAATCCCCGGTCAGCGATCAGGAGATCGTCAAGACCGTCGAGGACGTCACCGTGCAGGTGCCGAGCGCGTTCAACTCCCAGCCGCAGCGCGCCGTCGTGCTGTTCGGTGACGCCAACCAGAAGCTGTGGAACATCGTCAAGGAGACGCTGCGCAAGGTCGTGAGCGATGACGAAGCGTTCAAGGCCACCGAGGCCAAGATCAACGCCTTCGCCGCCGGCCACGGCACCGTGCTGTTCTATGACGACACCGACGTGACCAAGCAGCTGCAGAAGAACTTCCCGACCTACGCTGCGAACTTCCCCGGATTCGCCCGTGATGCCGCCGGCATGCTGCAGCTCGCCGTGTGGACCGCGCTCGCCGAGAAGGGGATTGGCGCATCCCTGCAGCACTACAACCCGCTGATCGACGAGGCGGTCTCCGCCGAATTCGGTCTGCCGTCCAGCTGGGTGCTGCAGGCGCAGATGCCGTTCGGCACCGTCGCCCAGGCCGCGGCTCCGGTTGACAAGCAGCCGGTTGACTCCCGCGTGAAGGTGTTCGGCCTGTAAGCCGAATGGTCGCTCCCGCTGCCGGGGTGGGGACGAAATACCAACGAGCCAATAAAAATCCCGTGACCGGTTGCATGTTCCGCATGCCGGTCACGGGATTTTTGCTTGACTGTTGTTTCCGCCGCCGACCTGTACGGCCGGCCATCAGGCATCAGCCCTCAATGGCGATCTGGTGCTTGCTTTCGACCTGCGGCTGCGCCTCGATCTTCGGAACCTGAATGCACAGCGTGCCGTTCTGGTAGTTGGCGTGGATGCCGTTCTCCTTCACCTGATCGCCGACGTAGAAGCTGCGCGAGCAGGTGCCGACGTAACGTTCACGACGAAGCCACTTGCCGGACTCATCCTTGTCGCCGCTGCCTTCGTCCTTATGGGCGGACACGGTCAGATAGCCGTTGTTCAGCGAGACGCTGATGTCGTCCTTCTTGAAGCCGGGCATGTCGATGTCCACGTCATAGCCCTTGTCGCTCTCGCGCACGTCCGTACTCATCATGTTCGTCGGGGTCATCGCCGCGCTGTTGTCGGCGGAACGCCAACCCTCGAAGAACGGGTCGTCAAACAGGTCAGAGAACATCGTGTCATTCAGCAAAGCCGGAAACATTGCCATAATCGGTACTCCTCGCATATCGGAGTGGAACGGGTTGGCTTGCCGCGCCGGCCGGGTGACTGGCCTTGCCGGTGTGGTCTATCGTGGCCGTTCCCGGAACCCCTCTCGGAGCTCCTCCTCTTGCCTTGCACCACTACCTACCGGTATTCCGTCCTGACATTCCTGGATTTTACCCACAGTGAAAAAGTTGAGCGTGTGAGACTCAACTTTTGCGGGGATGGTGGCTGATGACGTGTGCCAAGCGACTTACTGCAGCTTGCGCGGACGCGCTCTGGAGACCTCCCAGCCAAGGGCGATGAGGGTCTTGCGGTCCTGCTTGTCGAGCTGCCGGCAATCGAGCTGCTCGATGAGATCCGGGCGAATGTCGTTGGTGCGGGTCAACGCTTCGTCGCGGCGGAACCGGTCGACCTTGCCGTGATCGCCGCTGGTAAGGATCGGCGGAACCGCGATGCCTCGCCACGTGGCCGGCTTGGTGTACTGATGGTGTTCCAGCAGTGCGTTGCCGCCCGTGTACGACTCCTCGACGATCGAATCGGGATTGCCCATGAAGCCCGGCAGCAGTCTGGTGATCGCCTCCAGCATCACGGAAACCGCCACCTCGCCGCCGTTCAGCACGTAGTCGCCGATCGAGTATTCGCGTACGTCGACGCCCTGCGCGCGGTAATACTCAGGGATTCGCGCGTCATAGCCCTCGTATCGGCCGCAGCCGAACAGCAGATGGTCGGCGTGTGAGAGCTCGGTCGCGTCGCGCTGCGTGAACAGCGGCGCCGAGGGATTCGGGAAGATGAGAACTGGCGCGGCGTTCCCGCCAGCTTCACTGGTGTCGCTCGTGGTATCGGAAACGATGGAAATGACGGAAGCGGCTGCGTCGGTCGGATTACCTGCATGGCCCGAGTCGGCCGCATCGGTCGTATCGGCTGCTTCCGCCGAGTTGACTGCGCCGGACGGACTGACGGAGGCCGAATCATCGTCGTGCGCGTCGGAAGATACCGCGTCCGGCGCGATGACTGCGGGTGCCAGACCGAGCAGGTCATCCAGGCATTCCGCCCAAACCTCAGGTTTCATCACCATGCCGGCACCGCCGCCGGCCGGCGTATCGTCAACGGAATGATGCACGTCATGCGTCCAGTCGCGCAGGTTGTGCGCGGTGACGGTGACGAGACCCTTCTCCTGCGCCTTGCCGAACAGGCTCAGGTTCAGCACGTCAAAATACTCCGGAAACACGGACACGATATCGATCTTCATGTTCTCCAGCGTAGCGAATCCCGCAGTCCGACGGCATGAGCGTCGCGACACGCCTGGATGTGTGGCATGGTTCGTCGGCGCCGGCTGACTGGAATCGCATGATTCCGATGTCTTTTATAAATCGCGTCTGTCAGCCTTGCTACGCATCCGGGCGTGCCGCATTGTTGCCGGACTCGGCTCGGCGCCCGGCAACAACGCCGTCATATATGACAGTGTCCGACAGCCGCAGCTGTCGGACACTGAAGGGTGACCGGGGCCGAATCACAGTCCCGGAATCAGCCCGCCGGGCGGGTCGATCGTCAGATACCCCTCTTCGAGGTCGATGTCGGGCACCAACTCGTCGACGAACGGCACCAGTGCGGTCGATTCCGTCACTTCGCCGGTGACGGCGTCCCGAACCGGCGAGACCAGGCGAATCTTCAACAGCGTCTGCGCGCTGTCGAGTACGTCCACGACCTTGCCTATGACCTGGCCGGCCGGCAGGCCGAGCCCGTTGCCCTCGGCGAGCCGCGCTTCAAGCCCGACCAGATCCTTCGGATACCAGGCGTCCTCTTCCAGCATGTCCTCGGGATCGTCAGCCTCGCCGTACAGCTCGATGCCATTCGCCGCCTCGGAGGCGTCGCGGTCATCAATGCCCTCGAACTTAACGATCCAACGGTTCTTGAATGTGCGCGCGTACTCGACGACGTATTCCTGCGAACCGTCGCGCGTGTACAGCACGGAGTCGGGAGCGAACCGATATTCCGGCTCGTCCGTGAAGATCTGCACGGTGACCTCGCCTTTGAGCCCCTGCGCGCGTCCGATACGACAGACCCTCAGCAACTCGCGCTGCTGAGGGTCGTCAGAGTGTTGTTGACGCTCCACGCTAGGGTTCACCTGCGCACATCCATGATGTCGACGCGCACTTTGTGGTCGGCAAGTGCCTGCACCACGGTGCGGATCGCATTGGCGGTGCGGCCGCTGCGGCCGATCACGCGGCCAATATCCTCCGGGTTCACGCGCACGCGAATGAGTTCGCCGCGCGCGTTCTCGTGGGACTTGACCGAAACGTCATCGGGAAAATCGACGATGTTCTTGATGAGGTGTTCCACAGCCTGCGCGAGCATGATCACTCAGCCTGCGCTTCCTCGGCGGGAGCTTCAGCTTCAGCGGCAGCTTCGGCTTCGGCCTTGGCCTTGGCGTCAGCGGCGGACTTCGCGGCCTTCAGCTTCTGGGCTTCGGCTTCCACGGCTTCGACGCGAGCTGCGGCGTCCGGGCCGGCTTCCACGGTCTTCAGCGTGCCTTCGGCACCGTCGAGGCCCTTGAACTTCTGCCAGTCGCCGGTGATCTTCAGCAGCTTGAGCACAGGCTCGGACGGCTGAGCACCGACACCGAGCCAGTACTGTGCGCGCTCGGAGTCGATCTGGATGGTCGAAGGCTGGGTGTTCGGGTTGTAGGTGCCGATCTCCTCGATGGACTGACCGTCACGCTTGTTGCGGGAATCGGTGATGACCACGCGGTAGAAGGCGTAGAACTTCTTACCCATACGCTTCAGACGAATCTTGGTTGCCAAAATGGCTCTCCTTGTAATACTAGGTTTGCGGATTTTCGATTGTGTGTGGGGCACCTCAACCGAGAACCCACGTGTTCCTCATGAAAGGCAGAATGAGAGGGCTCCACCCATCACGAATAACCGATAAATTATAACGCATAGGGGTGGATACCCGACACGCTGGAGCTGGCGAGCGATCGTCGGGGTCGGCGTGGCAAAAACATCGGCGCGCAAGGTGTCTGACGTGATGCTTGAAAGCCTGGTCGGCATTCACTGGCGGAGGATTCGGGGCTATCTGCATTTCGAGGGGTTGATTCGTGTTGTTCCGAATGCCTATCTGCGTTTCGAGGGGTTGGTCCCAAAGTATAAGTGGCCCAAGAACTGCATGATTCCGTTGGTATTTCGCCGATCATACTTCGGATATCGCGTTTTGGCGCCCCCTTGAAACGCAGATAGATGTCCGGCGGAGCCGAAATCAACCCCTTGAAAACGAGATACGGCCACATGGGGTACCTTGGCCGGTCGCAGCGGGCGGTTTCGAGACGGATAACGGCGGGTTTGCTTGGACGCTGTCCAGCCTGAAGCCGCCATCGAGGCCTATACCAAAGAGGCCAGGGTTTCGGCGGCGGCCGCGAACTCCTCCGGCGTGGTGTAGGAGTAGCTCAGGCGCAGCGAGTTGTCCCCCTCGAAATCGTAGATGTCGCCGGGGTTGAGCAGTACGCCGTGCTCGATTGCGCGCTGGAACAGGCGCCCTGTGCGCACCGGCTCGTCGAACGTGAGCCAGACGTAAAAACCGCCGCGCGGCACGTTCCAGTGGGCACGGCCGGCGAACAGTCGCTCCAGCGTCTCCAGTGCGGCGTCCCGCCGCCGGCGTAGCTGCATGCGCAGCGAGACCATGTACTCGTCATACAGGCCGCTGGACAGGAACCGCGCGAACACCCACTGGCTCAGCGTGCTCGCCCGTAGTCCATCTGCATCTTCACGTCGGCCAGCCGTTGCACGATGCGCTCGTCCGCCACGATCCAGCCGATGCGCAGTCCCGGCGCCAGCGCCTTCGACGCACTGCCCAGCGTAATCACCATGCCGGTCTCATCGAACGATTTGAGCGTGTGCGGCGTATCCCCGTCGAAGATGAGGTCCTGGTATGCGCAGTCCTCGATGACCGGCAACCGGTTCGCCACGCATGAGGCGATGAGCGCCCGACGGCGTGGCTCGCTCATCGTGACGCCCGTGGGATTGTGGTTGGTGGGGATTGTGTACAGCACCGCGTCATTCTCGCGCGTGGCCTTGGCCCGCGGCGGCAGTGAGGTCTGCGGGGCGGACGGTACCGCCGCCGTCATCCCCTCGGACTGCGCCCCGCCGCCCATCAGCCTCCCCAGCGCATCCACGTCAAGGCCATGCTCGTCCATCGGTACGCCGGCGAGTTTCATGCCGGCCGATTGGAACACCTGCAGCGACTTGATGTAGCTCGGCGCCTCCGCATAGACCGTGGATCCAGATCGGAAGAGCGTCGTGTAGGGAAAGAGTGTAGATCTCGGTGGTCGC
>OJSD01002182.1_pt1 | contig 19716 bp, 15 predicted proteins | sample 1599391 | NCBI WGS metagenome assembly OJSD01 (sample SAMN04168656, study PRJEB22393) | human gut metagenome | biome: human gut microbiome; feature: stool | host: Homo sapiens | collected 2014-03-17 | reverse complement strand
TTCAAAGAATGTGATTTTTTCCCGATTTAATAGCATAAATTTTTTAATTAAATGTACCTTTTATGTTGTTAGATCTGTAATGTATATTCAGAAGATATCGACATTAAAGATTTAGAAAAATATTTCTTGGCTTCATCACAGGGGCAAGCTCCTGGGTTTTCGCCTAAAAATTTTATAACAGTATTGAATTCCACATGGCAATTATTGAATTTTCTAAAACGGCTAAGAAAGGATGATTAAATGGAGTATTTTGCTGTAATTGATACTGAGACAAACTGGAACAATGAAGTAATGTCCATAGGCGTTGTGATAGCGGAGAAGGATACATTCAAAAAAGTTGACGATCTATATTTTATATTTGACCCAGAGTATAAGATTGGCGGTATGTTTTCTATGGTACTTCCGGTAAAAGGACGAACACCTAAAGATCTTTTATTTACACGTAAGATGGCTATGGAAAAATTTAAAGAAGCTTTTGAAAAATATGGCGTAAAAGATTTATTTGCTTATAATGGCGCTTTTGATAAGAATTTGCTGAACGAATTAGCATCCTATAGATGGTTTGATATTATGAAAATTGATGCATATAGGCAGTATAACGATAAGATTCCTGCCAGTATAGAATGCTGCAAAACAGGAAAAATGAAGCGTAATTATGGCGTGGAACCTATGATGCAGTTGCTGTCTGGTAATTGTAGATATACGGAAGTACATAACGCTTTATATAATGCAGCTGATGAACTTGAGATTATGCGGTTACTTGGAAAAACATTTGAAGAGTATATCGTTGCGAAAATTTGATTGATGTTAAAATCTGGTATTTCAAAGCTTCTCACATCAACAGTGGGTAACACTGAAATTTCAGGAAAGGAGGTTGCGTATCTGGAACAGGAATATAATCAGAATATGGAATAATGTCTTGTTAATAAATTTTCCCTTTGAGTAGAGGTGGTCAACAACCTAAATTTACTCAAAGGGGATTTTTTTGTAAAGGCGAAACCGCCAACTGAATTATTATATTTTTTATGAAAAATAGTTGCATAAAAAATATAAAAGTGATATACTAATATCAGAAGGAAGATAAGACCAATGGTTTGGAGGAATGAGACATGATTGTAGAGGTGAGAGCGAAAAACTGTTACGCATTTGAGGATGCCATTACATTTTCAATGAAAGCAGATATGAGAAATAAAAAATTTGGAGCAAATGTTCATAAAGAGAACAATTTTAATGTGCTGAAAACAGTAGGAATATACGGTCCAAATAATGCCGGAAAAACTTGCTTGATTAAGTGTATTAAGGTAATTAAAAATGTACTTTTAAATAAGAAAAATGGTGTGATGCCTAATATATTTGCGGACAGTCCTATCTGTGAGTTAGGCATTACATTTTTATCATCTGGAAGGAAATTTTCTTATGATTTTAAGTATGATGAAGAAAAAGAAGAGTATATATATGAATTCTTTTCTGAGATACTGAAAGATCAATATGGCAACGAAAAGGAAGTTTGTTGGCTGAAAAAGGACTCGGTTAGTGAAGTATATGAATGCCTTGACGAGACTGTACAGGCTATGATTCCAGTTATATCAAAAAATAATTTACTGTGCTATTTGATTGATACAAGCAAGTTTGAGTATATGAATGAGATGAAGAAAATTCTTGTCAGGTTTGCAGAGAAAATTGATATCATCAATATGAATAATATCCCTATGAGACATACGATTGAGCTCATGAAGAATAAGGATCAATTACAGCAGAAGGTTGTCGATTTTATCAAAAATGCAGACTTGTATATGGATAATTTCGAATATGTGGACATTGATAAGATACAGCTCAAAAAAGGGGAAGGTGACGAAAAGCCAGACGAAAAAGTACTCGATATTCCAGAAAATATTATGGATCAGATTCGCCTTGTTTCAACGTATAAAGGAGTCCATGTGCCAAGTATGATGTTTGATTCCACAGGAACAAAAAAAATTGCTGCTATTGCTAGTTATGTGATCGAAGCACTTGAACAAGGCAGAATTCTCGTTGTGGATGAGCTAGATAGCAGTATTCATTTCAAACTGACCAGAGCAATTGTGGCGATGTTTAACAATGAACTGAATACAGGCGCGCAGATGATATTTACTGTCCATGACATCAATCTTATGGATTGCAAGAGAATGTTTCGAAAGGAACAGATTTGGTTTGTTCATAAAGATGAAGAAGGAGTATATGTGTACTCACTTGCCGATTTCACAGCACAGCAGGGTGTGAGAGATACGACAGACGTTATGGAAAAATATAGGAGGGGAGCCCTTGGCGCATTGCCAGATCCAGAACTAATCAATTCGTTGTTGAGTATCAAAGGTGATGTGAAGGGGGATAGTGATGATGCCGATGCCGAATAAAATGCCTAAGTTTTTTGATAAGCATAAAATCTGTATTATATGCGAAGGCAATGAGGAATATCAGTATCTTAAACGCTTGAAAGATTTGAAAGTCTGGAATGAACAGTATGATATTTCGTTAGTTAATGCTGGTGGTAATGGAAATATTCCAGCTAGGTATCAAGACCGATATCAAAATGGAGCAGATGAACTTGTGCTTGTATTTTGTGATACGGAAAAGAAACCGCATGAGCAGTATGAAGATATCAAACGAAAAATTAACGAATTTCATGGCGTAGATAATGCTGCAAAAGAAGTGATTATATTTGGTAATCCCTGTACAATGCAGATTATATCGAAACACTGGACAGATGAAAATCTGAAATCACCTGCGAAACCGGTAAATGCTCCATTAATAAAGAAATATACTGATGTGGAGAATTACAAAGGAAGGGCGGATCAAATTGAAGAGATTATGAAACATGTTACTAAAGAGAATTATGTGGAAATGTCTCGACGAGTGGAAAGTTTGGAATCGCAGGATTTTATGACTGGAAGTAGCAATTTTGGAAAGTTCATAAAGTTGTTTGAGAGTGTTGACAGTGGGTGGATTGAGGAAATTAACAATCGTATAGAGTAAAGTAGGTATTGATATGGGAGTAGATGAACAAAATGTTTTTAATGTGACAGTGAACAAAGGTCAAGCTATTATTGCAAATGATAATGCATCGGTTACGGCAACTGCCAATATTGGAGCAGATGCAAGTGAACTGGAAAAACTGATTGCCGCAGTGCGAGATAAAATAGGTACAATTGCATCAGATGAAGATAAGGAAGCGGCATCTGAAAGTTTAGAAGTCATAGAAGCAGAAGTTGCATCAGAAAAAACGAAGAAATCTATGATAAAAACGGCAATGGCTACGTTACAGACTATAAAAGGAACAGTTGAATTTGGATCAGCAGCAGCGGCTTTGATACAGTTTATTGGACCAATGTTACCGTGATAAGATTGACGTTGCAAAAGTCAAAGCCTTTGAAAAAATAAAGTGAGAGGGAAATAGATATATGGATTGTAAAGAAGATGTTTTGGACAGAGCAAGCTTTGTGAAGCAAATAATCGATTTGACAATGATAGTTTCTGAAAATCGAAAAAACTGTTGTTTTGCCATTGAGGGAGAATGGGGAAGCGGCAAAAGTTTTGTACTGGAAAAGATACAAGAGTGTCTTGATAAAGAAAAAGCAGAAGGAAGGGATCGTTTTTTTACTGTTCGATATGACTGCTGGGAATATGATTATTATGAAGAACCCGTAGTGGCAATTATTTCGGTTTTAAAAGACGTATTAGATTCTTATTTGAATTTAATACCAGAAGGGGCTAAGAGCTTTTTGTTAGATACGGCTAAAAATATGATAACAAAAGCTGGTGTCGGTATATTGAAATCGAAACTAGGAGTGGATATAGGGGAATGCATAGGAGAGTCTAAATCTGACGCAGAATTATATGATCAATATTTTGGCTTTAGAGAGGCAATTGAAACGGTAAGAAATGGAATTAAAGAAATAGCAAAGGATCAAACAGTAGTCATTATAGTGGATGAACTGGATAGATGCCTACCTACATATGCAATTAAAGTTTTAGAACGCATTCACCATATTTTTAATGGATTGGAAAATGTGGTGGTTATTATCGCAATGGAGAAAAAACAGATTGAAAATTCATTGCATCAAATTTACGGTGAAGGAATGGATGTTGATCAATATTTGAAAAAGTTTATTTCATTTAGTGTAAAACTTGATAACGGTTCTGCCAGAAACTTTATTGCAAAGTATCCTAGCTTTATGGATATGTTTGACATTCAAGAAAATGATGAAATGGAATCGTTTTTAAATACGATTACTTTAGGCTTAGACATTCGTACACAAGAAAAGATTTTCGAAAAAGCAGAAAATATGCATAGATTAGCTGCAACATCAGAAAAAATGAATAGCGAAATTCTGGCTTTTGAGATACTTACCTTGTGTATTAAAGAAAAAATGAAAGTAATAAATATAAATTGGATTTCAGAGTCATCGGGATATCCTGGCATTGAACGGGAAGTAGGAACCGAGTACTATCATTCAGTAAGAGCATATGCAGAAAATATCAGAAATTATTCGGGAAAAGTAAATAATAAAGCGATTTGTAAAGAGAATAATTTTATACATAAACTCATATTCATAATAGCTGGATTAAAAAATGAATATGGGTATGGCTATTGCGGAGAATATTATTGTAATGATGAAAAAATAGAAGAGGAAATAGATTTTGCAAAAAAGATTTATAATCTACTGACGATTTAAATTCTCAGTTATAAATAAAGAGACCCCGTGAGTCAAGCATCTGCAAGCAGACACCATCACGGAGCCTCATATGGCTAGGATACAGGCACCGAAGCATCTGTAAACAAACACCGCGATGCACCATAAACCTGCATCTAATTATAAAATGTAAAACATATTTGTCAATAAAAAAGTTCTTGATAACACAAGAGGAGGAAAACAACTACGCATGGACACCGATAAAGTAGTACAAGATTTGAACCGGCGTTTTGCAGCACCACTGCCGGAATTTTATAAGCGTCGTATCATCTTCTGGTACGATGAAGATAAAGAATTTGAGGACAAGCTAGATGAAGTAGTTCTGGAAAACGCAAAAGTGATTGCATTGACCGGAAACAATTCGTTTTCCGTGAAAAAACTGCTTACTGTGGATGATTTGACCACGAATTATCTGGTTTACAGTTCGTATGTCTATGATCGCCCAGATGATAATTGGCTTTTAGATATAGAACTTTACAGTGAGGAGTTCCGAGCAGACCTGATTTCCATCTGGATGGATGAGATGGGACTTCCATCAAATCCGGCCATGCGAAAGCAGGTCAAGAATTACCGTGCTTATTTCAATGCAAAAGATCGTCGCTTGAAAGTCAGCACACAAAATAAAGTTCCAGCAACACCCGACCAATTGAATATAACTATCATGGCGGCAATCTGTGGATTAAAAAAACCACAGCTGAGCCAAATTTTACGTAGTGTATTCCGTGCCGGACTGGATTTAAAGAATAATACTATTTATCAAGATTTTGTAAAATATCATGCAGACGGTGCATTTTGGGAGAAAGTTCGCCAGGGCTGCGGATTTGCAGAGGAAGAACCAGATCTTGGACGGCTGGCAATCCATTTGCTGCTGACCGCTGCTACCCGCACGATGCGGCAGGAATATCTTGCCGGACTGGATGGATTTATTTCCATGCCACACCAGGCATATTGCTACGATTTTATTTCTGAATGGCTTCACAGTGAAGACAAGCAGCAATTGTATGATGTAGCACGTTATGTTGAGGATGAAGCCCGTCTGCATCAGCGATTTGAAAAGCTGACTGTGGATGATTTGGTGGGAACGGAATGCTTCCCATGTATCAACGAAGTGATTCTGACAAAACTGATGACAGAGATAAGCGACCATATCATTGATGTGGATACGATTACTTCAACCGTTGAAAAGCGAAGAACTTGTGCATGGTATGAGCCGTTTGAAAATTTCTATGACGGTATTTTGCAAGTGGCAAATATGCAAAGCTTCTTTAAGGAACATTCTGCTGGATTTCATACCGCAGAAGCAAAAGGCATCTGGAAAGAATATACGGAAAGCTACTATCAGATGGATACCTATTACCGTTTGTTCCACATGAGCTTCCAAAAGAGTCTGGAGACTTCCAACATTATGTTGGATGATCTGTTCAAACACGTTGTTGATAAGGTGGAAGGACTTTATACCCATTGGTTCTTAGGCGAGTTGGGTAATAACTGGTCAGATGTGTGTGCAGATGAACTGGCAACCTACGGTAAGGTTTTGGAAGTACCGCAGCAGGAAGAATTTTATCGTTCCCGTATTAAGACTTCTGACACCAAGGTATTCGTGATTATTTCGGATGCCATGCGTTATGAAGTGGCGGCTGCTATGGCAGACCAGCTGCAGAGAGAAACACAGAGTAAGGTTTCTATTAGCAGTATGCAGAGCATATTCCCATCTATAACAAAGTTTGGTATGGCAGCATTATTGCCACATAAAGAATTGACAGTAGAAGTTCGCAATGATAGTTTGACGGTTTTGGCAGATGGTCAGTCTACGGCAAGCACTTATCGGGATAAAGTTCTGAAAGCAGAAGATCCGGCAAGCGTTGCTTTGAAATACAATGATATCATTGCCATGAAGCGAGCAGAGCGAAGTGCTTTGGTGAAAGGTATGGACGTTGTGTATATTTATCATGATACCATTGATGAAGCCAGCCATATTTCTGATACTGCTGTTTTTTCTGCTTGTGATAAGGCAATTTCAGAATTGAAAAACCTTGTGCGTATTATTGTAAATGAATTTGGTGGCACGAATATTTTGATTACGGCTGACCATGGATTCCTTTATACATACAGTCCGCTGACCGAGGATGATAAGGCAGACAAGTCCAGCTTTAACGGTATGGATGTGGAATATGGCAGACGTTATGCAATCATGCAGAAAGGTGCACAGCCGAACTACCTGTTGCCTGTGAAGTTCCTGGGCGGCAATACGGAATTTGATGGATTTGCACCGAGGGAAAGTATCCGTATTAAAATGAATGGCGGCGGCATGAACTTTGTGCACGGCGGTATCAGCTTGCAGGAAATGGTTGTTCCATTGATTGAGTACCATTATCTGCGCAATGATTCTATGGAATACAAGCGCAATAAACAGAAATATGATACCAAGCCAGTAACAGTTAATCTGCTGTCTGCAAACCGTAAAATCAGCAATATGATTTTCTCACTGAACTTCTATCAGAAGGATGCAGTCAGTGCAAACCGTGAAGCAGCTACCTATCAGGTTTACTTTACGGACGAAAACGGCAAGCAGATCAGTGATGTTCAGAAGATTATTGCAGATAAGATTAGTGATAACGGTGCAGAGAGAACTTTCCGCTGCCAGTTTAATCTGAAATCTCTGAAATACAGCAATACCGCTACTTACTATCTGATAATTGCAGATGAACAGGGATTGCAAATGCCGCAGCGTGAGCCATTCCAGATTGACATTGCTTTTGCAGTGGATGAGTTTGATTTCTTTAGTTAATACCGCAGGAGGATGGAAAGATGGAGCAATTTACAGAGGGCGAAAGTACCCGTGAAGAAATAAAGAACAAGCTCCGTCAGAACTTTGACGGTAAGATTGTTCGGAAAGACCTGACAAAGAAAATCAAGGAAGGGGCGAATGTCCCGGTATATGTCCTTGAGTTTCTGCTGGGGCAATATTGCAGCTCAGATGATGAAACGGTCATTGAAAAAGGCGTACAGAATGTGAAGCGTATTCTTGCCGACAACTTTGTACGCCCAGATGAATCACAAAAGATTCTGTCTCAGCTGCGAAAAAAAGGCAGCCATACTATCATTGATATGGTGACTGTCCACTTGGATATGAAAAGGGACTGCTTTTTTGCAGAGTTTTCCAATCTGGGAATTGGCAATGTGCCCATTGCTGACGAATACCCGGAAAAGTTTGACCGACTGCTCTGCGGTGGTATCTGGTGCATTGTTCAGCTGGATTATGAGGTGGAAGGTGACAATAATTTTGGCATTGAGGATATTGATGGGAACCCGCTTCGTTCTAAACAGAAAAAGCAGAAAGATATTTCTCCAATCAGTATCCGTAAGCTGACACCGATCCAGATGCCGCACATTGATATTGATGAGCTGAAGCAGGGACGAAAAGCATTTACCAAAGATGAATGGCTTGATATTCTTCTTCGTTCTATCGGCATGGAGCCAGATGAATTTACATACCGTGAGAAATGGCTGCTTTTGACCCGTATGATTCCTTTGGTTGAAAATAACTTTAATCTTTGTGAGCTGGGACCGAGAAGTACTGGTAAATCTCATCTTTACAAAGAGATTTCACCGAACAGTATCTTGATCTCTGGTGGACAGACTACGGTTGCAAACCTGTTTTACAATATGGGACGTAAAACAGTCGGGCTGGTCGGTTTATGGGACTGCGTTGCTTTTGATGAAGTGGCAGGTATAAAGTTCAAGGATAAAGATGGCATTCAGATTATGAAAGACTATATGGCATCTGGTTCTTTTGCCCGTGGCAAAGAAGAAAAGGCTGCTGCTGCGTCCATGGTATTTGTGGGAAATATCAATCAGAGTGTGGACGTGCTGTTGAAAACATCCAGTCTGTTTGCACCTTTTCCGCAGGAAATGGGAACAGATACGGCATTTCTTGACCGTATGCACTGTTATCTTCCAGGTTGGGAGATACCGAAGTTCAGACCGGAACATTTTACAGATGATTACGGTTTTATCAGTGATTATCTGGCTGAATTTATCCGAGAACTTCGCAAGGAACAATATGGTGATGCACTTGATCATTATTTTCGTCTGGGAAGAAATTTGAATCAGCGTGATACCATTGCAGTTCGTCGAATGGTAGACGGTTATCTGAAGCTGATGTACCCGGATGGTGAGTTTACCAAAGAAGAATTGGAAGAAGTAATTCAGATTGCATTGGAAATGCGCCGCCGTGTCAAGGAACAGCTGAAAAAGCTGGGTGGAATGGAGTTTTATGATGTGAATTTCTCCTATATTGACCTAGATGATATGTCAGAGCATTATGTTTCTGTACCAGAGCAAGGTGGTGGTAAGCTGATACCAGACGGAATGTGCAATCCAGGACAGGTTTATACTGTATCCAGAGGAAAAAGCGGCATGATTGGCGTATTTCGTCTGGAAAGTCAGATGCTTCCTGGCAATGGTAAGATTGAACGGACAGGCTTAGGCAGCGATTCCAAATGCAAAGAAGCTGTGAATACGGCATTTAATTATTTGAAAGCAAATGGCAACCGGATCAGCGGTTCTATCAGCACATCAATGAAAGACTATATCATCAATTATCAGGATTTGCAGGGAATAGGAATGACTGAGAAGTTGGCATTACCTACGTTGATTGCTCTTTGTTCCATTGCACTAGGAAAGCCAACTGTCAGCAATTTGGCGGTACTGGGTGATATTACAATTAGTGGCACAATGATAAAAGTAGACGAGCTTGCCAATACGCTTCAAGTGTGCTTGGACAGTGGTGCAAAGAAGGTGCTGATTCCAAGTACTTCGTTTGTAGATTTCGCAAGTGTTCCAGCTGATCTAATGAGTGCATTTCAGCTGATTCCATATCAAAGTGCAGAGGATGCGGTGTTTAAGGCGTTGGGGGTAGAATGATTGAACTTATAGATTGACGAAAGAAGTTATAAGAACAAAAGAAGAGGAAGTGCTGAAAGTTTATCGCTCTCGGCACTTCCTTTATTTAATTATTTACCCAATTCGTAGTTTGTTCAACAGCCAAGAAAGTTATAATAGAACGGGTGATATATAAAGTTTTGTATGTCGCCTGTTTTTCTATACTCCAATATAGTGGCGTATAGTACTAGGAAATTTTACAAACGGGAAGTAGAAAAATTGGCTGTCTCTTTTTTAATCACTTTACTAGTGTATACAGTATACATCAATCTTCACTTGTTAAACAGTTGACTAAGAATGTCAAAATTTATATAATAGTTTTATACATAATAGAGGTTAAATAGAATTAGAACAAATTGGAGGAGGACGTATTATGGGGGACACTTTACCGATAAAAAGAACACGAATTTCAAGAAAGCAACACTTCCTCTGGTAGAGGTTCAAGATAGTAATAAGCTTCATAATTGCCTGAGTGTATTGCTTACCCCAAATGAGGAGGTGCATGTAGAGTCAGTTATTCCATTTTATGACAAAAATGGAATATTGCAATTTAAGGCAGTTGGTTTTGCTGATGTAATGAAAGAGAAAACTCTTTTTGAAATTCGATATATCGAAGAATTTTTACATGAACATTTTTTAGTTTGTGCCAGCTACATGGTAGCACAGAATGCAGATTCTGCATTCCTATGGAATATAAGAGATAATCGTATTTATTCAGTCTCAATTCCGGATAAACAGGCATTTATGAATGCAGTTGCAGTAGCGGTGACAAAAGGAAAGATTGAGAAATATTATAGAAGAAAGCGATAATAAATATAATGCAAAATAAAATGATTGCATTAATTAATGGCAGGCAAATTCACAAGAGAAATATGTAATATATAGTAGGAGGAACAATGTATTTAAAGAAACTTTTCATAAAAAATTTTAGAGCTTTTGATGAGAGTGGTATAGAACTTGTTTTTAATAAAGGCGTAAATGCAATTATTGGTGAAAATAATTCTGGAAAATCTTCTGTAATAGATGCTTTAAGAATTATTTATTCAACTGTAACATATAGGAAAGAGATCTTTTTTTCAAGAGCTGATTTTCATGTTTATGAGGATGGAACAGTAGCAAATTATGCTCAGTTTGATGTGTATTTAGAAGATGTTCCTCGAAAAATGGTGGAAATATGGGATCCTCAAAGTGAAAGCAAGAAGGGAGGAAATTTTCACATTAAATTTGAAAAATATGTCGCTCCAAATGGTTTAGAAAAAGTGCGCTCAATTTATTGGGGATTTGGTACGGAAGGCAATCCGTTATCTTCAGATACATTTGAGGCAACTGATGTGGTATTTTTGGGGGCGCTGCGAGACTCAGAAAACGAAATGAGACCTTCAAGAAACAGTAAATTGGCACAATTACTTAGAAATTTAGTTCCAGAGGAGGAGGTTAGGGCTGAATTGGTCAAAGTTTTAAGTGAAGCTAATAGTAATTTGTTGAAAAAAGATCAATTAAAAAAAACAAGAAATACAATAAATTTAAATCTTGCAAAGATCGAACAAGAGTTCCTAAATCAGCAGATTGATATTGGCCTAGTGGAGCCTAAATTTGATTCTATTGCGTCATCTCTACGAGCTTGGGTAAAACCTAAATGGATACTAATAAATAAAACGGATTCTGTTTATGAAAAAGCAGATTTATATTTTAAAAATCATGCTAAATGGAAGAAAATGCAAAAGAGTGTGAATGGTATATATTTTGAAATTTCTATTTTAGATAGTGAAGTTGAACTTGATAAGGAATTAGCAGATAGAATTGGAGAAATTGCGAATAAATCATTTGAACTATATCAGAATGGATTGGGCTATAATAATTTATTATTTATGTCAGCAGTGCTTGGCGATATGGCAATTGAAAAAGGTGGTGTGTATCAAAACCTTTTGCTAATTGAGGAACCAGAAGCTCATTTGCATCCACAGTTACAGGAATTAGTGCATAAATTTTTATCAGATGCAAATGAAAGGGATAATAATATTCAGATTATTTACACATCACATTCGCCTACTTTAGCATCGAAAATAGATATAAAAAATATTAATTTATTATATGAAAATGGGCATAGAAAATATTGTTTACCTTTTTTACAAGCAAATTTAGAAGAGAAAGATAAAAAATATTTACAGACGTACTTGGATGTCACAAAATCCCAGATGTTTTTTGCACGAGGAATTTTATTTGTAGAAGGAATTAGTGAAGCAATTCTATTACCAGTAATGGCAGAAGCAGTGAGTAGGCCATTTGAAAAATATGCAGTAGAATTGGTTAACGTAGATAGTGTTGCATTTCGCCCCTTTGTTAAGCTTTTAACATCGGATAAAGTAAAAACTTGCTTTTCAAAAGTATCTATTATTACGGATGATGATAGATGTAATAAAAAAGGAGATAAGGAAGATTATATTGATAGAAATTATGATTATGATGATGTTAGTAAAGAACTTGTTGAAAAATTAATAAAAGGGAAACCTTCTGAACGGTGTGATGAATTAACAAGCTTATGTCAAACGGGTGGTATAAATGTATTTACGTCGATAAAAACATTAGAGTATGCACTATGCTATGGTTGTGAAGATAATATCTATTATATGGTAGAAGCATTAAAAACATGTTATACGGAATTGGGAAAGAAATTAGAAAAGAAGGTTAAAAGTTTAACTACATTAAATGAAAAAGCTACATGTATATGGCTTTTTATAAGAACTAGAGACAAATGTAAAGGAATGGTAGCACAATATATTAGCCAAGTTATCAGTGATCAAAACAAATTAAGAAAGCAAAAGAAAAAAATTGATAAGGAATTTATCATTCCGGAGTATTTGAAAAATGCAATTTATAGTGTGACGGAGCAATTATATGATAGAGAAAATAACTGATGAACAAGAAAAATTTTTAAAAGCAGAAGGGAAAGTAGTTGTAAAAGCTTGTCCGGGTAGCGGAAAGACATATATTGTCGCACATAAATTATTGTCATATATAGATAATTGGAAAAATTATCATAGCGGTGTTGCAGTATTATCTTTTACAAATGTGGCTAGCAAAGAAATATATGAAAAAGCACGATCAATTAACGAGAGTTTGAGTAAATTGGGATACCCTCATTTTATTGGAACTGTAGATAGTTTTATTGATGAATTTATTGTGTTACGGTATGGTCATTTGCTTAGCGTGGGGAAGGTGCGACCAAGGATTGCATTGACAGATGATTGGAAATTACCGTATAAATATTGGCGTTCAGAATGCCATAAAAATGGATGCATAGATAATATAGAACAATTTTATTATGGAATTAATGGGGATTTTTATAATAAAAATAAACTAGTAACTTGTGACCGAGGAAAAGCAAAACAACTGCCCTGCCAACAGTATAAAAAAATTCTGTTAGATAAAGGAATTGTTTTTCAAAATGAAACAGCATTATTTGCGTATATGTTATTAAAAAAGCATCCAGAAATTGCAGCTGCTATAGCAGAAAGATTTCCAGTGATTATTATTGATGAGGTTCAAGATACATCAATAAATCAAATGGCTGTGTTTGATTTACTAAGTACATCAGGAATGCAGTCAATGTTTTTGGTAGGGGATCCAGATCAATCGATATATGAATGGAGAAATGCAAATCCAGAGTGCATGCTTCAAAAGTTAGATGATTCAAGTTGGAAATGTATAGAACTAACAGGAAATTTTAGAAGTTCACAAAATATCTGTAATGTTACCTCATTTTTTTCTGCTAGTTTACGGGGGCATAGTAGTAATAGAGCAATTGGAAATTGGAAGAGTGAAAAAGAAAAACCAATTTTATTATTGACAAAAGGAAATTCAGAGAAAGAGATTATAGATTATTTTCTTGATAAATGTAGTAAAATAGGAATAGATATATTACCGAAAAATGTTGCGGTTTTAACTAGAGGAAGAGTACATTCTGATACAGATATAGTAGGATTGTGGAAAAGCAAAGAAATTGAATTATTCGCAGAAGCGGTTTATGAATGGAAATTTGGCTCCAGAAAAAAAGCATATTCTGAGGTCGCAAGAGCTTCGTATAATATGCTTTTTAACGAAGACGTAGATGATTATATCATGAATCAAAAGCTTCATAAGTATACTGATGAAGATACTTGGAAAAATTATATAATAGATATTTTGCTAGATTCTCCTGATATCGAAAAAGGAATTGGGGAATGGGTGAAAGAATTTTCAAGTGTTTTTCAAGCTGTATGTGATAAATATGGGTATGAAATTTCAAAATATAAGAAAATAAAAGATATATTTAAAATAAAGCAACGTGATGGAAAGATACCCAATTTTAAACAAGTATCGTTGAAAAAATATTTTGAAAGGAAAGTGGAAACTCAGTATACACGTTCATCAATTCATGGAGTAAAAGGGGAATCATATGATGCTGTATTAGTTTATATTAAAAGTAGTACTGGGAACACAATTACACCTAAATTGCTTATGAAAGGGGATGTTGACCAAGAGTTAATGCGTTTGGCTTATGTAGCAATGACGAGACCAAGAAGATTATTAATGATTGCTATGCCGAATACTAAAGGAATAAAAGAGTGTGGGAGATTTCCAGAGAATTTGTGGGAATATAAAGTTATGGAAAATAAATAAAATTATTTGGCGTGAAATAATCAGGCATCAGTGTTCCCTGAATAAATTATGTGCCAAGTATTATACTTAGAAAAATAGAATCTGAATGACTTAAAAATAAAGGAGTCGCAAATGAAGTCTTTAAATTTAATATATGCCTTAAAAGATGGTGTACTAGTTCATATATCTCAGGTACCAAGTGGTTTACAATGTGGATGTAAATGTCCGGCATGTGGAGAAACATTGATAGCAAAAAAGGGTGATAAAGTAATACATCATTTTGCTCATAAAAGTACTATAGAATGTGAATTTGGGTATCAAACATCTTTACATTTAGCAGCGAAAAAAATAATTTCTGAAAATGGTATAATGCGAGTTCCAGCAGTTTACTTGGAATTTCCTAATACAGATAAAAGGGAATTGATAGAACCAGAAGAAGTGCTGCAAGTTTCAGAAGTAATTTTGGAAAAGAAATTGCATAACATAATTCCTGATATTTTACTAGTGACAAATATAGGAAAAATAATAGTGGAAATATTTGTTACACATGAAATTGATTTAGAAAAAGAGGAAAAAATAAAAAAAATGGGAATACCAACCATTGAAATTGATTTGAGTAAAATTGATAGAAATATTTCAGAACAGGAATTACAAGACATATTAATTAATGAGAATGAACATAAGGTATGGATATATAATGGAAAGAGAGAAGCGTATTACGAAAAATTTTTGAAAGTTTCTGAAGTAAAACCAGTTATAACTAGAAATTATGCGTTACATGTTGATAATTGTCCAATAGGAAAAAGGGTATGGAAATGCAACCGTTATGCAAATCTTTTATATGATTGTCAGGGGTGTGATTATCTTATAGGTTATGAAAGTACATGGAAAAATAATATGGAGCAAGAAAGTGCTATTCGATGTACGGGTAAATTACGAATTGCACATAAAGAAGACTTTGAAATTCCATTTGAAAAGCGGATGCAAGATTTTAATAGTAAAGAGGAAGAAAGAATTTACGAATCAGTAGGGATGGGAATTTGTCCTCAATGCGGTGGTGCTTTGAAAATAAAAAATGGCAAATATGGGGAATTCTTTGGATGCAGTAATTTTCCACATTGTAGATTTACATTTAGTTATGATGATTGAACATCAAAAGTCACCGGGGCATGAATCGCCTTTTCAGTGGTTCATGCCTATAGTAAGCAACTACAGAAAAGCTTTTTTATAGAGATGAGATATAAAATATGACTTGCAGTAAGGCAATAAGATCGCAAGCAAATAAAATTGGAACAATTTGTTCACAAAAGGGAGATGTCAAAATATGGAGACAATAAGTACAAAAACAATACGAGTAGTAGCGGCTGTAATTCGCCATAATGGAAAAATCTTTGCCACGCAGCGCGGCTACGGTGAGTGGAAAGATGGATGGGAATTTCCTGGTGGAAAGATAGAAACCGGGGAAACACCAGAGGCAGCATTAAAAAGAGAAATACAGGAAGAACTTGATACTGAGATATCAGTGAAAGAATGCATTGATACGATTGAATATGATTATCCGAAATTCCATTTGTCAATGGATTGCTTTTGGTGTGAGATTGTAAGCGGCAAACTTGAGTTAAAAGAGCACGAAGCGGCAAGGTGGCTGACGAAGGAAGCTCTTGATAGTGTGGATTGGCTTCCAGCGGATCGGGCATTAATAGAGAAAATCAGGTTGATGCTTTGATAAAAGTCTGTATAGTAGCTGTTTCATAATAGCTATAATAGCAAATAATGAGAGAGGACATATAGTAGTATATATGGAAAGAGAAAAAAATAGATGTCGCGCGTGGTATGAGGGTGATCCGATATTGGAGGAATATCACGACAATGAGTGGTGCAAAGTAAATCATGATGACAATTTTCAGTTTGAGATGCTTTGTCTTGAAGGAGCAAGTGTAGGTTTATCGTGGAAAACAATTTTGCATAAGAGAGCAAATTATCGTGCTGCATTCCATGATTTTCAAATCGATGCATGCAGTGAAATGACAGATGAGGAACTTGAGAATCTTATGCTGGATTCAGGAATCATACGCAATCGCAGTAAGATATTCAGTGTGCGCAAGAATGCACAGGCAGTAAAAAAAATTCAAGATCAATACGGATCATTTGACGCATACTTGTGGCATTTTACTGAGAATAATGTCATAGATGGTCATTGGAAGACGGTAGAGCAGATACCGACAGTTTCAGATGTGTCTCGTAAGATGGCTCTTGACATGAAGAAAAAAGGAATTGCTTTTGTAGGCCCTGTGATTACCTATTCATTCTTACAATCCATAGGGATGGTAAATGATCATCTTGAAGATTGCAAATATAGAGATCATTGATAGAACATGAAAATTGATCAAGACTAAAATAAAAGCGTAAAACACGTTGATATTTTCATTACTGAGACTACAATTGAGAAACTATGTTTTGAGCAAGTAGAGGGAAAAACTTTTATTCATTTGAAGTTTAAAAATGAAGAAGAAATTGTTTTAAATACTGCAGTGGATCTTGAACAATATTTATCCTCTGGTACAATTAAGGGTATTATTACATTTTCAATGGTAAAAGAAGTACTTCAATCAGGTGGATATCTTCTGGTGGATGAGATCGAAAATCATTTCAATAAAGAAATAGTGACAACTTTGGTTCGTTTCTTTATGGACAGCCGTTTTAACAAAAATGGGGGGACTTTGATTTTTACAACACATTATCCAGAGTTGTTAGATGAGTATGACCGAAATGACGGAATATACATTGTAAGGAATTGTAATGGAATTACGGTAGAAAATTTAAGTTATATTTTGACTCGTAATGATATTAAAAGAAGTTATGCTTATCAAAGTGGTTTCCTTGAGGGAACGACGCCTACGTATGAGGCATATATACGTTTGAAAGAAAGCTTGATATGATTTTTAGATAAATAGAGAAAAAATAATTAAAAAAACGGGAGAATTGTCATGAGTACCATGAGCAACAAAATTACCGGTAAGGAATATCCGTTATCCAAAATATTCAGTGCCGATTTCGAATATCATATTCCAGGATATCAGCGTCCGTATGCTTGGACGGAAGAAGAAACTGGAATCTTATTTGATGATCTTTATGAATTTTTTCAAACAGAGGCTGTAGATAATTATTTTCTTGGAAGTATTGTGCTGATCAAGGATGAAAATAAGCCATATGCGGATGTGATTGATGGTCAGCAGAGATTAACGACATTGTCCATTTTGTTTTCTGTTATGGCAAACTCGTTTCATACGGAGGCCTATCGAAATAATTGCAAAAAGTACTTGCAGGAAGAAGGAAATATATTAGAGGGGATTGCGGCCCAGCCACGAATCTTTTTACGTGATTGGGATCAGGATTTCTTTTCAAAATATATTCAGGATATTCAGCTTGATGCGCTTGTGCAAATTGATCCGGTAACTTTGGATACTGAGGCGAAAAGGCATATCCAGAAAAACTGTACCGTTTTGCGTGAGAAGTTTAGCGAAGTATTTAATGATGAAAATGATCTTTTAAAGTTTACTCAGTTTATTCTGACAAGATGCTTTTTGGTAGTGGTATCGACGCCAAATCAGGAATCTGCTTTTCGTGTATTTTCTGTTATGAATAGTCGAGGCCTTGATTTGCTACCTACCGATATTATTAAATCCATGACAATTGGTAAGCTGCTAAAGGACGAGGAACAGAAATACACGGAAAAATGGGAGGAACTTGAGAATCTGACAGGACGCGATGGTTTTAATGAAGTATTTACGCATACACGTACTATTTTTGCGAAGGAACGTCCAAAGAAGAATTTACTTGACGAATTTAAGGAATACGTTATAAAGCAAACATCTCCAAAGTCTTTGGTTGATGAGTATTTGATTCCATATACAGAGGCTTATGTATGCCTGAAGAATTGTGATTTTTCTTCAACACAAAATGCAGAAGAAATCAATGAGCTTCTTCTATGGCTGAATAAGACAAACAATCATGACTGGATGCCGCCTGCTATAAAATTTTTAACGGATCATAAAAATGATTCTGTTTACATACTGTGGTTTATTCGTAAACTTGAGCGATTGGCTTCTTATCTTTTGGTGACAGCGAAGGATGTTAATCAGCGTATGGAACGCTATAAATGGATTTTGGTTGAGATGGAGAGTAGACCAGATAACAATTTAACAGCACCTTTGGAAAATATCGAATTGACAGATTGGGAAAAACAGCAGTTTATTGACGCATTGAATGGAGAAATCTATTCGATGACAGCTAAGCGAAGAAACTATATCATACAAAGATTAGATTCGTTTCTGAGTGATGGCGGTGCCACTTACAACACAAAGTTATTTACGATCGAGCATGTTTTGCCTCAACATCCGAGTGCAGATAGTGAATGGATGAAGTTATGGCCGGATACGCAAACGCAACGATTTTGGCTGAATAAGATTGCCAATCTGGTACCGTTAACAAGGCAGCGCAATTCGGCAGCACAGAATTATGATTTTAATACGAAAAAAATCAAATACTTCCAGTCCAAGAATGGAACTAGCTCATATACACTTACAACACAAGTGATTAATATTGCGGCGTGGACGCCTGAGGTTGTAGAAGCTCGTCAAAAAGATCTGGAAGAGATCTTCATCAGTAAATGGGATCTGAAAATTTCCAAAGAAAATTCTTCAGAGAATCCAATATATAAATTAGCAGGACGTGGTGGAAATGCATCGGGATATTCACTAGATGGAGACAATTTTGTTGTAATGAAAGGCAGTCATATTGCACCAGATATCACAGATGGATTACAAACTGGGTATTTGATTTTGAGAAATCAGTTGATTGCAGATGGAATGATTGTAGATGGAACATTTAAAGAGGACTATACGTTTACGAGTGTATCTGCGGCAGCAGTGGTAATCCTTGGACGTTCAGCCAATGGACGCACAGAATGGACGAAATTAGATGGACGTACATTTGCACAGGTAGGACATTGAATGCCAAAACCGTACAAAAAAATTCAAACATACTGCGAAAGCAGAGAAAAGAAAGAGGAGAAGAAATATGGGAAGAATATTTTATCTGGATGCTGTGAATGGAAATGATGAAAACAGTGGAATTACACCGGATGCAGCGCTGAAAAGTCTTGAAGCTGCGAATCAGATTTTATTTGGGGCAGGAGATAAGTTGCTTTTGAAATGTGGCTGTGAGTGGAAAGGAATGCTTTGCCCACACGGGGATGGAGATCGTTTTCAATTTGCAAAGATTGGAACATATGGGGATGGAGAAGCACCGTTAATTGATGGAAATGGTGCATATGCAGCGATATTACTGGATGGAGTGAGCTATTGGAAAGTAAAGGGACTTCGTATTTGTAATCATAGCAGCG
>OJSD01002121.1_pt1 | contig 20112 bp, 25 predicted proteins | sample 1599391 | NCBI WGS metagenome assembly OJSD01 (sample SAMN04168656, study PRJEB22393) | human gut metagenome | biome: human gut microbiome; feature: stool | host: Homo sapiens | collected 2014-03-17 | reverse complement strand
CACTCTTGTGTCGTGTGGGGCCGGGGCGTCCTTTAGACACAGCACCTGAACGGACTTAAGCTTTGCGGACCGGCAGGAACTCATGAAGCTACCAATGCGCTAGCCTGACGATCGGCGTGGCGCGGCGGGAATGTTGTAGATCGCCTGCACCCGGAGATACCTACACTGAACTCTTTTCGGACATGGGTTCGACTCCCATCGCCTCCACCAGAAAAAAGCGCCTAGATTCGTTAAAATCTAGGTGCTTTTCTTTGCTTATACCACACTATTTACCACGTTTTCGGATTTTAGTGTGTTTTTATCCCTGTCTGATCTCGATTTTCCAGCTCTGTTTTTCAGGCGGCAGCGGTGCGCTCTCTTTGTCGTGGTTCCAATGCCGGTCAACGTCGCACAGCTCCAAAAAGCCATCTTTCAGGCGGTAACAGGCTTCTTCATCCGGGGCAGTATGGCAGCAGGGGCATTGAAAGCTCTCGTTTTCCTCGCTGTCTCTCCATAGCTGCCAGTCATAGACAACAAAAGTCTTTTTGCAGTTCGGGCAGATAAGATGCAGTTCAAGCATGATTTTACGCTCCTTCTCTCGGATTGAAAATAAGAATGGTCAAGGCATAGGCCGCTGCGTCTATCGTGTGGTTGTCACGATCTGGCACACTGGGCAGGAAATTGCCGTCTTTGTCCGTGTCGTACTCGTATTGCGAGAACTCACGGTAGATGTTGGGCGTGCGCCTGGGGTCAACAACAAGCGTCCTTTTTTGCAGCCACTTGATGCGGTAGTTCACACAGCCGGGGCGCTTGATGCAAGGGCGAGCCTGCAGGCCGTATTCCCGTAGATCGTGCACGCTCTTGGGTTCTGCACAGTCGCAATAAATAACCTGTTCCGGGGCCGTTTCTGCGCCTGTGATGGGGTTCTTTCTGGTTTCGCCCACATGGTCAAGGCTGTGCGCCCTGATCTCAGCGGCAAGGGCCTCATTCGACAGGCCGCGCTTGTAAATCTCATCCGCAAAGTAGATGGTTTCGGTGCTGCGGTCGTAGTACAGCGCCACAACGGCGGCAGGGTCAGACGCAAAACCGAAATCACAGCCCACATAGCGGTAACACTGCATTGCAAGCTCTTCGTCCGCGATCTCTCGCACTTCCAGCGTGGTGAACACCTCGCCGCCGCTGCCGGTAGGGATGCCCAGATACTCATGATCGTACACTTTGGGATTCAGAGCTTGGATGCGCTGGGCTTCGTTCAGAAACACCTCTCCCAGCCATTCAGGCGGCACCTGGGTGTAATCCGTGTGCAGGGTCAATGCTTCCTCGTTGGGCTGCTGGACGAACTTATTTGCCCAGTTATTCAGGGACACAGGCGGGTTGAAGCTGCGGAACACCACAGGCTTGCCGCCACGGCCTACAGACTGCATTACAGAGCGTACAAAATTTTCACCGGGCAGCTCGGAAAATTCCTCGAACCATACCCACCGAAAGAAGCCCTTTGCAGGCTTGATGGACTTGATCTTGCTGTTATCGTCCAGCCCTCGAAAGATGATCTGTGCGCCTGTAGGAAGGTAGGTGCAGCGCATAGGGGACACAGTGCAGGCCCACAGGTCAGACACGCCCAGCGCGTCAATAGCCCATTGGATTTGTGCAAACACGGATTCCCGCAATGTGCTGCCCCACCGTCGGAACACCACAGCAGAGCCGGTGCCGGTGGGGTCTTTCTGGATGCCGTCCACGATCTCCAATGACACAAAGGACGATTTGCAGGAGCCGCGCCCACCGGGAAGATTGTAGTAGGTGTGTGCATCGGCTGCTATATCCGCGTGGATAGCGTGGTATACAGCCGCTTCGTGCTCGGTGGGGTCGATGCCCTGCACGCGCTCAAACGTGGCAGCTCTGGCCGCTTTCCGGGCCTGTAGTGCCCGGATGCGCTTTTCCAGTCGGTCAAGCTCCATTCGCTTCCACCTCGTCCAGCAGCTTTTCCAGCTCTGCCAGCTTCTTCTGCTGTTCGTCAATGCGGATGCAGTTTAGAACGCTGTTGCAGCAATTTGTGATAGCTGTTGCCCGCTGCGGGTCGATCTGGTTATTCAGCAGCATATTTGCGATCTTGGACAGCGTGCGGCGTACCTCTGCGGGAGTTGAAAGTTTGATCTTCAAATATACTCACCTCGATACAAAAAGGGCGCACAGGTTGCCCCATGCGCCCAGATGATGCCATATCAGGCGATTGCCTGATAATAGATAGCCTTTGCCTTGTTTTCCAGAACAAACGCGTCGTAGTAAATACGGCCCTCTACCAGACTGCCAGACAGGAAAGGCGGGTCAAGGTGAATCTTGTACTCTGCCAGCTTGACCGGGGCCACAGTAGCCACGGGATGCGCGATCATGAAGCCGAACTTCTCGGGCAGGCGGTTGGACGCGATCTTGACCACGTTCAGGCCGTCCAGCTGGGCAATAACGCCCTTCTTGCGCAGTTCTGCACCAATGTCCTGATTGTCAAAGGTGGCCTTGGACTGCTTCAGGAGCGTGTAGGCGGTGGGTGTCAGAATGAGCACGCGGTCAGATGCGGGCACCTCAGCATCATCCATCTGGGCATTTGCCGTGATGATCTGCGTATAGATGTTTTCAGCGGTCAGGGCTGCGGCTTCCGGCTTAATGCCTGCATTTGCTGCCATCACGCTGTAAACATAGGAGTCAATCTCCGGGAACACCTTCTCACGCTGCTGGCGTGCCAGAGCGCTGGCTGCCGCAACCTGCATCTTGGTTTCGTCCGTGTCCATTTTGTCCACCTCGAACGTGAAAGAACGATCTTTGTTGATCGTGAATGTCTCGGTGGTGGCCTGCAGGGTGCTGATCGTGCCATACTGGGACTTGTTGCCGTCCAGAATGGGGCCGTTGCGGTTGAAGTCCTCCATATCGGTGGTTTTGACCTTATACAGCTTGATGGTCTTTGCACCGTCAAAGCTGAAATCCTTGTTGGTTACAAGGCTGGTCTTGCTCTCGGAGTAAAACTGTTCGTCTGTATATGCCTGGAACTGGGTTGCTAACTCAATAGCCATTTATAGATCCTCTTTCAGTTGTTCAGACCGAAAGCCCGCTTTAACTCAGCGTCTTTGTCTTTGCCCTGAGAAAGCCACATCGGCGGGGTGTCCACCTTTGCACCGGTGGTCGTGGTGGTGACGGTGTACCCGTTGCCGGTGACGCTCTGCACCGCCTTTACAGCAGTCTTGAACGCTTCCGGGTCGCTGGTGTCCAGCTTATCCAGCAGCGCCGTGCTGATATGGTTATCAGTCAGATACTGCTTGCAGGCTTCCCGGGCTTCCCACTGGTTGAAGCGCTGGCTTTTGGCTTCCAACGCTTCCTCGCGGGCTTTCAGATCTTTTTCTCGTGCGTCAAGGTCGCCCGCGCGCTCGGCACTCTTGGAGCGCTCACGGGCAAGCCGATCTGCAACGATGGAGTTTACTTCGTCTTGGGTAAAAGTCCGTCCAGAGCCGTTATTTTCGGCCTGCTGGGCGGCGCTGGGGGTAGGGTTGGGATTCTCCATTGATAGCACCTCATTTTCCGTATGAGTAGACGTAAAAAGCAGCAGGCGGCAAACCTTATGCCGCGCATGGTGTACCGGGGAAAGGAAAAGCCCGGTGCAAGGGGTATGTCCGCTCCTGCAATGCTGGGCGCTCTGATCGTGGGTCATGGCACACCCACAGCCAGACCGTGCAGCAAAGAGCAGTCAGGAGCCGGACGGCGCTATAAGCCGCCTGCTATGCTCAGTATACCACATTGCGTTGTAAAATGCAAATATAATGCTATACAATGTCACTTTATTGCCGCATTGCGTTTTTGCTTGGACAGCAGCAGGCTGTATTGTCCGTAGGTCATGCCCATAGCATCAGCCATTGCGGCAGCTTCACCCAGTGACAGCGGTTCGCCGTGTTCCGCATGGTATGCGGCCCATGCCAGAGTACGGACGCGGGCCCGTTCCTTTTCGTCCTGGGCTTCCCATGCTGCACATTCAAGGCAGCGGCTTTCATTGGCAAAATGCCACATCACAGCCCCACAGACAGGGCACTTCTTGAGCTTCTTCGTCATGGTATAGAATGACCTCCGGCAAATAAAAAGAGCGTGCAGCAGCCTTTCCGGGGCTGTAACACGCTCTCAGGGGTGGGGGTGGCGCTATGTACTCCACGCACCACCGTTAAATTTTACGCGTTGTAATGGTCTAAAAGAGCGTTTGTATCACGCTGCTATTGTACCATAAAACGGACATAACTGCAAGAATTTCACCGTGTAGTGTCATTCTTCGGCTGCTTCCTTCTCGTAGTCGTTCAACCATGCTTCCACAGTAGGAATATTCATCGGCGGCGGGGCAACAACGGTGTTGGTCGCTGCATCTGCGATAAAGAAAGTGAAAGTGTGCTCGTCAAAACGGACGTCCAGACCAAAAGTATGGGCACGCTTCATCTGCTCAATAAGCCGGATCATCTCTCGCTGTTCGTCCTCGTCCAGCTTCTCAAAAGCCACGCACAGGACTTCTAAAGATTCTTCTCTCGTCATGTTGCAAGCCCCCTTACCGGATGCCGTTGAACCACATCACAGCGGCACCGAGGAAACAAACCAGGGCGAACGGGCCCACGACAGAAAATTGAAAAGCGGTGTAACCAATACATTGAAAATTCCTCTTCTTTCTGATAAAATGAGGGCGGGAAACATTACTGCAATGCGTTGTCCCGCTATTTGCCGCCCCTCCCTGTTGGCGCAGGGAAAGGCGGCTTTCTGTTTGTCGGCGGTCTTAATCAGGACGGCATGGAATCGTCTTTGACAGACTTCACGAGTTCTGTAAACTTCTCCGGGGTCATGTCGTGGGTGAAATCCGTATAGGCTTCAACGCCGTTCTTCACACCTTCCTGCTCTGCCTGCGCCATCAGATCAGCGGCCAGCAGTGCAATGGTGTTTTTATCCACGGTGCTGACGGGCAGGTCATTCAGAGCGTTCATCAGGGCATTCGCCGCATTAACCAGCGGTTCACACTGCATACGGACTTCACGCGGGATGATGAGCAAACCTTCTTCGCCCAAAGAAATGCCGAGAATGTCAACGCTGCAAGGCTTCACACTGGGGGCTTCTTCCTCGTCATAAAGCAGCGTTGCGATGATCTTGCCATCAGGTTTGACCGTCAGCAGGTCGGATGCGTCCGGGTTGGCGCTTTCAAACACCAGCGACACATTGCCCAGCCCATCGGGTACAATGTTCAGCAGCTTCTCACCCTGCAAGCACTCAAGAATGGTATCGCGGTCAGTGGAAATAAACGACTTCATGGTTTCGTCCTTTCTTCGCCACTACTGGCGAAACAAAAAATTATAAACACGGCCAGCTTAGGCCGGGTCGGCTTAGTTGGTGCGGGTCATGCGCTCCACATAGACCCAGATCAGGCGCAGTTTGCGTAGGTCGGCTTTTTCTAGCAGCTTCACAATAGCGTTGGTGTAGCTGGCACGGTCGGTGTTCTCGTTCACAAAATCACCCCCTCACGCGCTCTTGCTGCTGTCGCTGATCTGGGCGGCAGGCTGGATGCCCTGCGTCAGCTGGGGCAGGGGCGGTGCCTGCAAGGCTTTCACCGGGGCTTTATCCATAGCAGTCACAAAACCGCGATAACGGTTCCTTGCAAGCTCGCTACGCGAACTCTGGGTAAGTGCTTTGATCTGCGTTGCAGGCGTTCCGTAATAGTTGCGCACGGCTTCCGGCTGTCTGTCAAACATGGCCTGAATTTTCGCCTTACCGCCGCCGTGGTGAGTTCCTTCCCCGTCCGTATAGCCGATGCAGGCCGTTTCCCAGACCTCTTGCATACTGCGTGCCGTGTCCAGTGCATTTTCCCACATCCGTTCCGGGGACGGCAGCGCGTCAAGCTGGATGTCCCGGACGGCAGTTGTCCAGTCGCGGAGAAAATAGTTCAGGCACTTGCACTTAGCCAGCGCAATAAGAAACGCCTGTTCGGCAATGTCGTCCGGTACGGTGCCCAGGTTGGCCGCGTATGCTTTCAGCTGGGCGGTCACTCGCTCATCGGAAAGATGCTCGCCAAAATAGGCCATTCGCGCCTGCATAAGCTCCTGTAATTTTTCGGTCGTCATTCGATCACTCCATTCTTTCTTTTTAGGTCGTTGATAATACGGCTGATCTGGTCGCCAGCGCTTTCAAACTCTGGCACGGTGCTGGCGGGCTTGTCCTTATCCAGCGGATAGAACTTTAACCAGCCTTGCCGGGTGGCCTGCTTGATGATCTGCACCCACTCGCACCGGTGAAATTCTTCATCCAGCTGCTGGCACAAGCTGCGCCGCATGGTATCGGTCAGGCTCTTGCGCTTTTCTTTGCGCATACGGTCATAGTCCTGAAGGGCCTGCAGCAGCTCGCCGTCACCATCGGCAAAGGTTGTGAAAATATCCGCCGGGGGAGTATCAGGCGCGCCAGCCGCGGCAGCGGCGGTGCTCTCCTGTTCTAACCTACACTTCTCTACACTATTCTTCACTACACTATACTGCGGTTCCTGCTGGTTTCCGTTTTGGTTCCTGATTGGTTCCGAAATGGTTCCATTGTCAGAAAGGATGTAACGCTTTGATGCTGATTCTTTCAGCAGTGCAAGCTCGTTTTGAAACATAGTCTTGCGGTAACGGTCACTCTTGAGCGTGTTGTTTACCTTCCAGTCAGTCACAACAAGCACACCAGAACTGAACGAAATCACATAACCAGCGGCTTCCAACTGCTTCAAATCACCGGTAGTGCATCCGATGGTGCGCACGATGGTGCGGGGGCTTGAAACAAACCCGTCATCATCGGCACGCATACCCAAATGAAAGTAGAGCGCCTGCGTTTTGGGCGGTAGGTCAAGAAAAGCGTCGGTTTCCACCACGTCCACCGAAAACATTCTTTTGTTTGCCATCATGCGCCCTTCTTGCTCTTGGGAGACGGTTCAAAGAAAAAATCTCCGATCTGCTCCCGGGGAATGCCTAGCACCTCAGCCACGCGCTGAATCTCCCACGCGGAAAAGGGTTGTTTCCCTTGCATCCGGGAACAAAGCGTGCTGGGAGCCATTCCTGCGGCCTTTGCCACTTCATTCTGCTTCAAGTCCATTTCTACAAAACGGACCCGAAGGCGCTTAAAAAGTCGATACATCGTCACACCACCTTCAAATCGTCCAGCGACACGCCCAGAGCTGCGGCAAGTCGCCGGGCGCTGTTTGTGCTGATATTGCGTTCATTGCGGGCAGATTGAACCGTTGACAGTCCGCACATAGCCTTGTTAGCTAAGTCCATGCTAGTCAATCGCTGCCGCTTCATTTCCGAAACGACCTTCACACAATCCAGTTTCAATGCGTCCAACTCCTTTCTTTGAATTTGCAAACGCAATATTGCTTTTGCTGATTTTGATTATAACATTGTCGATTTCAAATGTCAATATTGCAAAAGACATTTTTTGAAATATTGCAAAAGCCATTGAATCGGGTATAATTCAGTTATAGGAAGGGGGCTTCAAAATGCAGATAGGCGAACTTATCAAGAAAAAGCGTCAAGAGCAGCACATGACACAATCCGAACTCGCTAAGATGGTGCACCTTTCGCAGGGAACTCTTGCCCAGTATGAAACTGGTCGCAGAATTCCAAAGGTCGAGACCGTCAAACGCTTTGCCGCCGCTCTCGATGTTCCGTGGACTGACTTATATCCAGATGAACAAAAAGCAGCAGTCATAACCGAGGACTTAAAAAACAGCTTACAAAACGGTGCAAAATTTCAAAAAATCAGTTTTGATGAAGCAGTGAAGTCCGGTTTTGTGAATTTGACATTCAAAAATGACAATGATAGAGCCGTATACTACATGACTAAATTGAATGATTGCGGACAGGATGTTGCAGTGCAAACAGCCTTTGCAATCTTCGATCAACGGTTGAATAGTGATAAAGTCTTAAAATTCAGATTTATGTTGAAGTTGTTCGGTGAAAACTCCTTGAAGGAAATTGCTGATAAAGTTGAATCCCTTGCGCAAGTGGAGACATACCAAAAGCCAGCAGAGCCAGACCCCGATAAAAAATAAAGCCCACTGCGCAGAGCACAGCAGGCAGGGGCGTGTCGCAAAATTGCGCAACCCACTGACGGGCAATCATTGACATAGAAAGAAGGTGAACCAATGGAATTGACCATAGAGAACCTGCGCACACTGGCTCAGGGCGGGCAAATCTTTCTGACAGCCCATTCACAGGCCCGGCTTTATGAGCGCGGTATCCTGCTGGCAGACATTCGGCAGGCCATCCAGAGCGGGAAGATCATCGAATACCGTCCGGATGATTACCGCTGTCCGTCCTGTTTAGTGCTGGGGGTCAATCTGGCAGGCCGCTGGCTGCACGTTGTGTGCGGTATCCATGAGGGTGCACTGTGGATTCTCACAGCCTACTGGCCAGATCTCGACCACTGGAACGCAACGTATACCGAACGAAAGAAGAAAGGGGAATAAATTATGACTTGCTTTTTCTGCAAGGGCGAAATGAAGCCCAGCACGACCATTCACACGGTGCAGCTGAAGAACTGCGTTGTGGTTATCAAAAATGTTCCCTGCATGGAGTGCGAACAGTGCGGTGAAGTCGTGCTGTCTGCCGATACAGTGGAAAAGATAGAGCGCATTTTGCAGACGGTCGAAAAGGCTGTTGCTGAAATTACCGTGGTCAACTTCCCGGATTGTGCAGCATGAGCAGGCGAACGAACAGCGCTGTTTGGCAGGAAGCTTACAGCCGGTGGCGTGTGGCGGTGCAGAAAGACGGCCAGCGCCGGTATTTTTACAGCAGCACTCCCGGCCGCACAGGCCAGCGGGAAGCGAACCGCAAGGCTGATGCGTGGCTTGAGGACGGCATAGGCGCGAAGGTGGGCCGGGTCGAGGACGTGTACAAGCTCTGGCTCGAGGGCTTAAAGCAGACCACCAGCGCAAGCAATTATGAACCGATCGAGAGCCGGTGGCGTACCTGGGTGCTGCCGATCATCGGCAAAAAGCGGGTCAATGCCCTGACGGATGCCGATTTGCAAGCCATCGTAAACAAGGCCGCTGCCGCTGGCAAGAGCCGGAAAACGCTGCAGTCCATTGCCGGTGATCTCCGGGCCTTTTGCAAATTTTGCCGCAAAGCAAAGCTCTCCACCTATCTGCCGGAGGATGTGCAGATACCAGCCAGCGCACGCCTGAAGGGCAAGAAGGTCTTGCAGCCAGATGATTTAATAAAGCTGTTCAGCATCGACACGACATTGTATCGCAACAAGCGCGTGCACGATGATTATATCAACGCATACAGATTTGCGGTGCTTACCGGCTTGCGGCCCGGGGAACTGCTGGGCCTGCGCTGGGCAGATATCAAAGGCAGCACCGTCAATATTTCCCGTGCCATCAACGTAAAAGGGCAGGAGACGCGCTGAAAGAACGAAAATGCTTGCCGGTCATTCGTCCTGCCGGACGTTGCAAAAGCCGTTCTCGAAGCCCAGAGGGCTGTTACCGGCCATTGTGAAAGCGTGTTCTGTCTGGAAACAGAGCGCCGGTTTTATAAGCGCTGGAAAGTGTACTGCGCTGCCAACGATCTGCAGCCGGTCAGCCTGTACGAATTGCGGCACAGCTTTGTTTCCGCGATCAAGACGCTGCCCGCCGGTGAGGTCAAGGCGCTTGTAGGTCACTCCGAAGATATGGACACATACGGCATTTACTCCCACGCCCTGACCGGTGAGGATGTAGCCACAGCGCAGGCCGTCAACGCGGTATTTATAAAGCTGCTGCACGGCTGATAAATACCACAGTTTTTACCACACTTTCGGATTTTAGGGAACTGGGTGCGGTTCTATGTGCAGAATTTAAGCCCATAGCAACGCCACATTTTCAGCCTGAAAATTGCGATTTTTTCACGATAGAACGGCGGGAATTGGTTCGACTCCCATCGCCTCCACCAACAAAAAGCACCTGGATTCGTTGAAATCTGGGTGCTTTTCTTTTTGCTGAAACTGGTTTATAAAGCACTCCATAGCACAGAACGATTCGCTATTAGGGCGGCTTTTGTCACAATTTGTACGTATTTCCAGCAAAACAGAATGATTGTATAAAATTTATACACCCGCTAAAGTTTGTTTGTTGTCTGCTGCGGCGGCGCGGGGTATACTGTTGCCATAAGGACGGCGCAAGGATGCCGAAAAAAAGCAATAAAAAGCAGGGAGGCTTTTCTATGTACTATTCCAGTGGCAACTATGAAGCATTTGCAACTCCTAAAAAGCCGGAGGGTGTTGATCATAAATCTGCATATATCATTGGTTCCGGTCTGGCCGCACTGACGGCTGCATGTTATCTGGTGCGTGACGGCCAGATGAAGGGCGAGCATGTGCATGTGTTTGAGAAAGACCCCATCCCCGGCGGTGCCTGCGACGGCTACAAATACGATATCGGTTACGTGATGCGCGGTGGCCGCGAGATGGATAACCACTTCGAGGTCATGTGGGATCTGCTGCGCTCCATTCCGTCTCTGGAGACCGAGGGTGCCAGTGTGCTGGATGAGTACTACTGGCTGAACAAGGAAGACCCCAACTATTCACTGTGCCGTGCTACCGTCAACCGCGGCGAGGATGCCCACACCGATGGCAAGTTCGGCCTGTCTGATAAGGGTGCTATGGAGATCATGAAGCTCTTCTTCACCCCCAACGAGCAGCTGCAGGATAAGAAGATCACCGATTTCTTTGATGATGAAGTGCTGAACTCCAACTTCTGGCTGTACTGGCGCACCATGTTTGCCTTTGAAAACTGGCACAGTGCTCTGGAAATGAAGCTCTACCTCAAGCGCTATATCCACCATATCGGCGGTCTGCCGGATTTCACCGCCCTGCGCTTTACCCGCTACAACCAGTATGAATCTATCATCCTGCCCATGGTCACTTACCTGAAGGACCACGGCGTGCAGTTCCACTATGAGACCAAGGTCGTGGACGTGAAATTTGATATCAATGGCAAGCGCAAGCAGGCAAGCAGCGTGGTTGTGGAGCACGCAGGTGAGATCAGCTCCATTGACCTGACCGAAAATGATCTGCTGTTCATCACCAACGGCGGCTGCGTGGAAAGCTGCACGATGGGCGCACAGGACAAGGCAGCAGGCTTTGATCCCACCATCAAGCCGGGCAACGGCTGGGATCTGTGGAAGAAGATCGCTGCACAGGACCCCGCATTCGGCAATCCTGAAAAGTTCTGCTCCGACCCCGAACATTCCAACTGGGAAAGCGCCACCATCACTACGCTGGACGACAAGATCCCGCAGTATATCCAGAAGATCTGCAAGCGTGACCCGTTCAGTGGCCACACCGTCACAGGCGGCATCGTCACCGTTAAGGACTCCAACTGGCTGCTCAGCTGGACGCTGAACCGTCAGCAGCAGTTCCGAGACCAGCCCAAGAACCAGCTGTGCGTCTGGGTCTACGGCCTGTTCAGTGATAAGCCCGGCAACTACGTCAAAAAGGCCATGCGCGACTGCACCGGCAAGGAACTGTGCATGGAGTGGCTGTACCATATCGGTGTGCCCGAGGATCAGATCGAAGAGCTGGCCGAGCACAGTGCCAACACCATCCCGGTCATGATGCCGTATATCGATGCATTCTTTATGCCGCGTGCGATGGGCGACCGTCCTGATATCGTGCCGGAGGGTGCTGTCAACTTTGCCTTCCTGGGTCAGTTCGCCGAGACCGGCCGTGACACCATCTTCACCACCGAATACTCCATGCGCACCGGTATGGAAGCTGTGTACACCCTGCTGGACATCGACCGCGGTGTGCCCGAGGTCTGGGGCAGCACCTATGATGTACGTGCCCTGATCGATGCAACGGTCAAGCTGCGCGACGGCAAGAAGATCACCGACATGGATCTGCCGCTCATCCCGCGCCTTGCCATGAAGGAAGCTTTGAAAAAGATCGAGGGTACCGACCTTGAGAAATTCCTCAAGGAATACAATGCGATTTGAGCTCGTTGCTCTGATCCATTTTTGAATCCCCTTTGAAAACAGCCCGCTTTTGCAGTCAACGACTGGCTGCAGATGCGGGCTGTTTTTTGCCCTGAAAAGGAATAATGTTGCACAAAAAGTGCGACTTAGTACCGTGAATTATGAACAAATTGTGCGATTCCGGGTTGTTCTTGGGTGTTTTGTGTGTTATGCTTAATATAACAAGCGTCGGGCTGGTTCTGTGCGCCCGATAAAAACAAAAGAGAGTTTTAAGAGGAGGTCGTTTTTCCATGAAACAGCTTATCTCCCGCCGCAGCTTCCTGAAGGCCGCAGGTGTCACAACGGCCGTTGCTGCCGTAAGTCTGGGCGCACCCGCTGCGTCTGCATGTTACCCCGGCAGCTTTAAGGACATTACGATCCTGTACACCAACGATGTTCATACTTACATCGACAAAAAATCGCCGGAACTGACCTATGCTGCCATCGCAGCTTTGAAAAAGAGCTATCAGGATGCAGGCAAAAATGTCCTGCTGGTAGATGCGGGCGACCATATTCAGGGTACCGCATATGGTTCCATGGACGAAGGTGCATCCATCATCCAGCTGATGAACGCCGCTGGCTACGATGTTGCTACGCCCGGCAACCATGAATTCGACTACGGCATGGCCCGTGCAAAAGAGGTAATGGCTGAGGCAGATTTCCCGTACCTCTCCAGCAACTGGGTCAATCTGCCGCTGGGCAACCGCGTTCTGCCGGATGTCAAATACTTCACCATCGGCGGCCGCGTGATCGCATTTGTGGGCATCACCACGCCCGAGACCTTCACCAAGTCTACTCCGTCTTACTTCATGGATAAGAGCCAGAGCCGCTATATCTATGATATTCTGGGCGGTGACGACGGCCAGAAGCTGTACAAGGCTGTGCAGAAGTCCATTGATAAGGCCAAGGTTCTGGCTGACTACGTGATCGGTCTGGGCCATCTGGGCGTTGATCCTTCCTCTTCGCCCTGGACCAGCAAGGAAGTCATCGAGCACACCTCCGGTTTCGATGCATTCATCGACGGCCATTCTCACACCAAGATGGAGTGTGAGTGGGTGAAGGATCTGTCCGGCAAGGCTGTCGCCCTGACCCAGACTGGCTCTTATTTTGCAAATGTTGGCGAAATGACCATCAAGGCTGACGGCTCCATTGCCACCCGTCTGATCTCCTCTTACGAAGGCTCCGACAGTGCCGTTGCCGATATCCAGAACGCATGGGTCGCTTCTGTGGACGACATGCTGGGTGAGAAGATCGCTGTTGCCGATACGAACTTCTACATCTCCGACCCCGAGACTGGCAAGCGCCGCATCCGCATGGCAGAGACGAATCTCGGCGACTTCGTGGCCGACGGCATTTACTCCTACTTCAATGAGGTGGAACAGCTGCATTGTGACATCGCTATCATGAACGGCGGCGGCATCCGCGCCGATGAGAAAGCCGGCTACTGGACCTTCAAGACCTGCAAGCAGGTCAGCCCGTTTGGCAATGTGGCCTGTCTGATGTCTGTCACCGGCAAGCAGATCCAGGATGCACTGGAGTTTGCAGCCCGCTTTGCCGGAACGGAAAAGGAGAACGGCGGCTTCCTGCATGTGGCAGGCGCTTCCTACGAGATCCACGCCGATATCCCCAACACCGTGCAGACCGACGAGAAGAATGTCTGGATTGGCAGTGCCACCGGCACTCCGCGCGTGCAGAACGTGAAGATCTACAACAAGGCTTCCGGTACTTATGAACCGCTGGACGAGAGCAAGACCTACGCTCTGGCTGGCATGAATTACACTCTGCGCAATCTGGGCGATGGCTTTGCCATGTTTGATGGCGCAGAGCTGATCAAGGACTATGTGTCTGAGGATTACCTTGTGATGTCTACCTATGCCATGACCTTTGGCGGTGTAGATGCAGAGGGTCTGCCGCATCTGACCACCGCAAACAGCCCGCTGGCCGATTACCCGGGCTATCTGCTGGATTACGAGAATCCCTACGGCGCAGGCCGCATCAGCATCCGGTAATAACTGCATAAAAATGGGCGTACCGTCGCAAAGACGGTACGCTGTTTTTGTATAACAATATAGAACGAAAAAAGCCATCCGGCATAAACCGGATGGTTTTTTGGTTGGGGATGAGAGAATCGAACTCCCACAAGTAGAGTCAGAGTCTACCGCACTACCACTATGCAAATCCCCAATATTCGATTGCGTTTCGCAGTGTGAGCCGCTCAACGTGTGCTATTATACGCGGAAAAGTGATACTTGTCAAGCGTGATTTTGAAAAAATTGCAAACTTTTTTAAAATGCGCGCACCAGCGGAGAAGTTTCTGCTTTACCATAAACTGGCATATTCTGCACCGGTCTCTTCATATACTAAAATGTACAAACCTTCAAGATACACAAAGAAGAGGAGGACGGCCTATGCTGGAACGAACCCATGCCCAGAACACCCAAACTTTGCTTTCGAGCCGCATCCCGCGGGATACCGAGCACGAACGCTATCATCCAGAACTGGAAGAAGAGCTGAAGGAATGTCTGTTCTGCCTGCGGCGCAATGAGATGATGTTTGATCTGGAGGTAGATACAGACCTGATCGAGCAGCGCATTTACGAGCGGCAGGCGCTTTTGTGCCGCTACCGGTACTTACTGGCCAGGGCGCGGGAGCTGGGGCTGCACACCGTCCTGACGAAGTATCAGCCTGCTGGACAGGTTTGAACAGGTTGGCAGCATAAAAATCTTGACAGAAAGCCCCTTGCGTGTTATCATAAGCAAAGATAAATGCGTACTGGGCTTTGTCCGGCGCGATGAAATTTTGAGAGTTAGAGAGGTTTTCTATTATGGAACGTATTAAGACCATTGCTACTCGTGACCTGACCAAGAGCGTTAAGACCGGCGGCTGCGGCGAGTGCCAGACTTCCTGCCAGTCCGCTTGCAAGACCTCCTGCGGCGTGGCTAACCAGCAGTGCGAGAACAGCAACAAGTAATTTTTGCAACCCCCTGCCGCCTTTGCCGGGCGGCATTTTTTTGTATAATTGGAATGGAGAGTAAAATGGTACACCAGTATCAATTGAACGGCTATAACATCGTGCTGGACACCTGCAGCGGCTCGGTGCATGTGGTAGACGATGTTGCATACGATATCATTGCCATGTACCCGGAGCATACTGCTGACGAGATCGTTTCGGCTATGATGGCAAAGTATGGAGACCGCGAGGATGTCACGGAGGAAGATCTGCGTCAGTGCATCGATGATGTGACCAACCTGAAGGAAGCAGGCAAGCTGTGGACCCCGGATACCTATGAGAATATGGCTTTCGACTTTAAAAACCGCAACACCGTGGTCAAGGCCTTGTGCCTGCATGTTGCACACACCTGCAACCTGAACTGCTCCTACTGCTTTGCTTCGCAGGGCCGCTATCAGGGCGACCGTGCGCTGATGAGCTTTGAAGTGGGTAAGCGTGCCATGGACTTCCTGATCGAAAACTCCGGCACCCGCCGCAACCTTGAGGTGGACTTTTTTGGCGGCGAACCGCTGATGAATTTTGACATGGTCAAAAAGCTGGTGGCTTACTGCCGTGAGCAGGAGAAGATCCACAACAAGAACTTCCGCTTTACCATGACCACCAACGGTATGCTGATCGATGACGATGTGATCGATTTCTGCAACAAGGAGTGCCACAATGTGGTGCTGAGTCTGGATGGCCGCAAAGAGGTCAACGACCGCTTCCGCAAGGACTATGCAGGCCATGGCAGCTACGATACCATCGTGCCCAAGTTCCAGGAGTTCGTGAAGAAGCGCGGCGACAAGAACTACTACATGCGCGGCACCTACACCCACTACAACACCGACTTCACCAACGATATCTTCCACATGGCCGACCTTGGCTTTACTGAGCTGAGCATGGAGCCTGTGGTGTCTAAGCCCGGCGACCCCAGTGCCCTGACCGAGGAAGATCTGCCCATCCTGAAGGAACAGTACGAGATCCTTGCCAAGGAAATGATCAAGCGCAACCGCGAGGGCCGCGGCTTTACCTTCTACCACTACATGATCGACCTCACCGGCGGCCCCTGCATCTACAAGCGCATTTCCGGCTGTGGCTCCGGCACGGAGTACATGGCTGTTACTCCTTGGGGCGATCTGTACCCCTGCCACCAGTTTGTGGGCGACCCAAAGTACCTGATGGGCGATATCTGGAAGGGCGTTACGAACACTGCCGTGCGCGATGAGTTCAAGCACTGCAACGCCTATGCCCGCAAGGAGTGCCAGAACTGCTGGGCAAAGCTGTACTGCTCCGGCGGCTGTGCAGCAAACTCCTACCACGCTACCGGCAACATTACCGGTGTGTATGAGTACGGCTGCGAGCTGTTCAAAAAGCGTATGGAGTGCGCCATCATGATCAAGGTAGCCGAGAATCAGGAACTGGCTGCCAAGGGCATCGAGGTGCCCATTGAGCTGGGCTCTACCTGCAACGCCTGCGCCGACGGCGAAGCCTGCGAATGAGCACGACCACACCTATTGTGGATTTTGTGCGCCGTTACGCACAGTCCGGCACCTCGCGGCTGCATATGCCCGGCCACAAGGGCCAGAGCCTTTTAGGCTTTGAGCCGCTGGATATCACCGAGATCTGCGGCGCAGACGAGCTTTACGCGCCGGACGGCATCATTGCCCAGAGCGAAGCCAACGCTACCCGGCTGTTCGGCACGGTGCATACCTATTACAGCACAGAGGGCTCGTCCCAGTGCATCCGTGCAATGCTGTGCCTTGCACTGCAGGCTGCGCCCGCAGCCGGACAGCGCCCGGTCCTGCTGGCAGCGCGCAACGCTCACAAAGCGCTGTTGTATGCGGCGGCGCTGCTGGATTTTGATATCCAGTGGCTCTGGCCTGCGCCGCAGGATGCCGGTGCACTTTGCAGCTGCCCGGTGTCAGCTGCAAAGCTGACAGGTGCTCTGCAGGGTTTGGCACAGCAGGGCAAAAGGCCCTTTGGCGTCTACATCACCAGCCCGGATTATCTGGGCGGCGTGCAGGATATTGCAGCGCTGGCCGAAGTGTGCAAGGATTTTGGCGTTCCGCTTCTGGTGGATAATGCCCACGGTGCTTACCTGCGTTTTCTGCCGCAGGGCGGTCAGCATCCTATTGCGCTGGGCGCGGCCATGTGCTGCGACTCCGGCCATAAAACGCTGCCCGTTGTCACTGGCGGCGCATACCTGCATCTGGGCAAAAATGCCCCCATTCAGGACGAAGCCGCTGTGCGCAATGCACTGGCATTGTTTGGTTCCACCAGTCCGTCTTACCTGATCTTGCAGTCGCTGGACAAATGCAATCAGGTTCTGTCGGAGGGTTATCCGCTGCGGCTTTTGCAGTGCTGCGGATATTTGACCCGCCTGCGCCGGGAGCTGAACGAAGCTGCTGCGGCAAAACACTGCCCGGGGCCGCTGGCACTGGAAAGCGAACCTCTCAAGGTCACGCTGGATGCTGCTACACTGGGCATGACCGGCACAGAGCTTGCAGAAGCGCTGCGCTGCGCAAAGGTCGAGTGCGAATATGCCGACCCGCGCTATGTTGTGCTGATGTTCACCCCGGCAAATCCGCCGCAGGACTTTGAACGGCTGACTTCTGCCGTTCTCCACATTGTTGAAAACCTTACAGGACCGTTCCCGCTCCCGGAAAAAAACGATCGTGAGCTTTTGGAGCTGGAACACGAATTGCACACCTGCTGCAGCATCCGGCAGGCCGTGTTTGCCCCGCAGGAGCAGGTGCCCACAGAGCAGGCGGTGGGGCGTATCTGCGCTATGCCGACGGTTTCCTGCCCGCCTGCGATCCCCATTGTGGTCAGCGGCGAGAAGATCACATCGGCTGCCGTCCGGCTGATGCAGAAATACCATGTAATGCAGGCGGCTGTCCTGCACAAAACGATCTGATTGTTTCAAAAGGCCCAAAGGCATCGTGCGTTTTGCACGGTGCCTTTTTTGCGCGCATATCCTGCAAAGCATGTGCATACCTTTCCAGTAGAGACGGACAGGGAAAGGAGCACACTGCATGGAACTGAAGATCTTTCGGGATACGCTGCCGCAGGCAGGCACGAGCTGCACCGTCAAGGCAGAACTTCCGCTGGAAATCGAGATCCTGATTTCAGATTATCTTCCGCCGGTGTTCAAGCTGGTCAAATGCTTTGCAAAACCGGTGGTGCTGCAAAAGCAGCTGCAGCCCGGGCGGCTTACATTGGAAGGCTATCTGCGCTGCACTGTGTTTTATCAGGGCGAGGATGGGGCCGGGCTTTGCCAGACCGAGCAGAAGCTGCCGTTTACAAAGCAGCTGGAGGTGCCGGAATTCTCCTTCACCAGCTGGATGGCCATGGTAGAAGGGCAGACCGAATACCTCAACTGCCGGGCGGTAAACCCGCACCGCATCGAGGTGCGCGGAGCCTATGGTCTTGTGGTTACTATCCATACACAGGATAAACAGGAACTGATCACGGCGCTGGCCGATGGCGGCATTGAACAGAAATTGCAGACGCTGAACGGCGTGCGCAGCACCGCGGTGCTGGAAAAGCTGGTCACTGTGGAAGGGGAGCTTGTGTTTGCAAAGCCGCCCGCAGCCATTCTGGATATTACCGGCAGCGCCGCCGTGCGGGAGGTAAAGCTGCTGGCGGGCAAGGCAGTGGTCAAGGGCGAGGTACGTGCTCAATGCGCCTGGCGCGCGGAAGGCGAAAGCAGCCTGCAAAGTCAGGCGGCATCCCTGCCGTTCAATCAGGTGGTGGATCTGGAAGGCGTAGCAGAGGACTGCAGATGCATGTGCGTGCTGGAACCGGTGGGCTTTGCCCTTGCGGAGGGCGAACAGGAAGCCAGCGGCCAACTGACAGCCAGCGTGATGATGCATTTGCACGCATGGCGGCCCTGCCAGCTGCAATACGTAGCGGATGCCTTTTCTACGCAGTTTGAAACCGCCGTCACGCCGCAGGAATTGGCAGCAGAAGATCTTGCCTGTATGCTGAACGAGACAGCATCTTCCACGGTCTCCGGGCCGCTGCCAGATGCGGATGCTCAGCTGCGCGCCTGCTTTGTGTCTTATGGACCGGCACAGGTAACACCTTACCGCGACGGCTGGGCCTTTACGGTGCGTGCCGTTGCCACCGCCTTTGCCGAGAACAGTCTTGCCGAGCTGGAAAGCTACGAAAAAACACTGGAGCTTGTCTTTCCGCTTGCAGTAGAAGCCCCGCCGGGTGCACAGTTCAGCCCGGAATGCTGGCTGAGCACCGAGAACATCCAGTGCAGCTGCACTGGCGGCACATTGGAAGTGACGGTCACCGCCCGTGCCGAAGGAGCCATCCTCTGCCGGAGCACACATCCGGGCATCGGCAGCATTGAGCTGGGCGAACCGCTGACGACTCCGGACCCGGAGATCGCACTGCGCATCTACTATGCACAGGCAGGGGAGGAGTTGTTCGGCATTGCCAGACGGTTCCATGTGTCACCGGCACAGATCCTGACGGCAAATGGGCTGGAAGCCGGTACGCAGGTCCTGCCGCAGGCGATGCATTTTCTGGTGCCGGGCGCATAAATCAACGAAGAACGCTGCCTTTTCAGGCGGCGTTTTCCTTTTGTGCCGAAAAGAAAGTGAAAAAGCCCTTTCTTCTCTGTGTGCGTGAGAGTATAATAAAAAGCGGTGTTTGAAATAGGAAAGGAGTAAAAAACAAAGATGAATTCCAAAAGTAAGCTCCTTGCCCCGGAACTTGTCAATGCAGAAAGGCCGGTTTGGGCTTTCAGCAAAAAAAATTTCTGTGAGGGCATGCGGGATGGCGTTCCCATTGCGCTGGGCTATTTTGCTGTTTCCTTCTCGCTGGGCATTGCGGCCCGCCGGGCAGGTTTTACCCCGTTTCAGGGCTTTCTGGTCAGCCTACTGAACAACGCTTCGGCAGGCGAGTACGCTGCATTTGCCATCATCATGGCCAATGCAACCTATCTGGAAGTGGCCATCATCACACTGATTGCCAATGCGCGCTATCTGCTCATGAGCTGCGCACTGGCCCAGCGCTTTGCGCCGGGCACACCCTTCTGGCACAGACTGCTCATCGGTTATGATGTGACAGACGAGCTTTTTGGCATCACCATTGCACGGCCCGGCAGCCTGA
>OJSD01002047.1_pt1 | contig 20806 bp, 27 predicted proteins | sample 1599391 | NCBI WGS metagenome assembly OJSD01 (sample SAMN04168656, study PRJEB22393) | human gut metagenome | biome: human gut microbiome; feature: stool | host: Homo sapiens | collected 2014-03-17 | reverse complement strand
CGACCACCGAGATCTACACTCTTTCCCTACACGACGCTCTTCCGATCTAGGGCGACTCAACCAAATGCACCGTGTCATCCGAATCGGCACGATAATAATAGAAGTCCGTACCAAAGGCCCGGAAGCGAATATGCCACAGGCCGCAGAACTGAATTTTATCAATATCCCTCGCTCTGATCCCGATGGAACGCTCCACATCTTCCTTCAGCTGCTCATCAGTATAGTGGCAATTCATATCAGCCCTCCACGCTCTCTCGAGCCCACAGGCCCACCGGCGACACACCGGGATGCCCAGGCATATACCATCCCTTGTCATTGTACTCAAAGGAGACGGCCTGCCATGTACCGCCACCGAGCCGATCCGGGAGCAGCACATCCAGGCCCTGGCCACAGTGAATGTCCCAACCATCCCAGGTCAGTCGATCACGCTCTGGCTCGTAGCCAATTTGCAAAACCTTTCTCTGCACTATCTACACCACCCTTTACTCCGCCCAGTTTTCGATTTCCAGATCCGGTACACGCTCAAACTCCCGTACATTATTCGTTACCAGGATCATTCCCTCTGCTCGTGTATGGGCAGCAATCAGCATATCCAAAGGGCCAATTGGTGTTCCCTGGCTCTGCAAATAGGCCCGAATCTCCCCATACTCCGATGCTGCTCCCGCCCCAAAAGGCAAAATGCTCAACGGAGCCAGAAACCTCAAAAGGGCCTGCTCATTTTTTACCGGGTCAGAGCTATGTTTCATTCCGTACTCCAACTCAGCCAGCGTAATAGAGGAAATACAAAGTCCTCCGTCCAACTCCTCCCGGAACCTATGCAGCACCTTTTCCGGCTTTTTCTTCATAGCATAGATACAGATATTTGTGTCCAACATATAGGTCATAGGCTCTCTCGCTCCTCCTGGACACCCTGATCTCGTCCACCCTCAAAAATATCGCTGGTGAAGCCGTTCAAGCCGTCCATAAATGTCTGCCATAAGGACTCTTTGGGAACCAGGAGAACCGCATCCCCGAGCTGCTGCACAATAACCTCATCTACCTTGAAGCGAAATTTCTTTGGCAGACGCACCGCTTGGCTCCGTCCGTTTTCAAAAACCTTTGCCATCTCCATAACAGTCACCTCCTAAATAATATATATCACGATATATATTATTTGTCAATCGGCACTCTGGCTATTCCACCACTTGCGGATCGTCTTAGGGTCAAGGCCCGTGTCCCGGTGGCAGTCAGCCTTGCGGCCCTCCGGGTGTTGCTCCCGCCATTCAGACACTCGTTCCTTGGCTATCCCACTACCAACAGGGCGTCCATTCCCTTCTCTCCAGTCTTTTTTTCCTTTTTGCCGAACCCCAATATCTCGAATCGCCCTTGCTATCTCCAAATGGTCTGACTGCTTTCTCCAGTTCCGCTTATTGACAGGCATAGATAGGCCAGAGAGCTTTGCTATATCGTCCCTGGGAAATGTCACATAGTCCTCATTAAACATCTCCAGGGCGCACACCACATCATCCTTCGTAAAGCGATTGATGTCCTCCACGCTCATATCGTCATAGGGTTTTAGCAGGGAGAAAGCATCCTGGCGCAGTTCGTCCTCGTCTATCCCACATTTCTTCGCATAGATGGCCAGCGTCATAATGCCATAAAACCGATGGCCCACCCGGATCTCGTCCCCGATCCGGTGCAGCCACCAGTCGTACAAGTCACGCTTGACCGTCCAGCGCCCCCGCCGCTCTTTCTTGACGATCCGCCTCTCATACCAGTCCGGATACTTCTCCTTTGCCTCAGCCAGCGACAGGCGGCTCTTTCTCATAAGACCTTCAAGCCGCTGCTGCTCCCCGTTGCTGTCCGGAATAAACTCCAACAGCCTCTCCAGCGTCACTCTCCCGCCGAGCCGGTAGGCCGTCACAGGATACTCCCGGCCCAGCTTGGAGCCGGAGCCGACCACCCGGAAGCCCTGCAATATGCCCTGCATCTGCGGCTCCTTGATGGTGGAGGTGTACCTGTTCCAGATCTGCCGGGTGAGAGAATATTTCAGCTCCTTCAAGCATTTCTGGTTATGTGGGTACATAGGGATCGGCTCATCCAGGACATAATACAGGTGAAGCCCCGTCCCGCTGTTTACAACAAAGGTTGCCTGGGGAAGAATATCCTTATTCATCTGGTGCAGCGTGTCCCGGAGCTGGGGCATACCCACCCCATCCACATCAAAAACTAAGGCATAGAGATAGCGAGCGTTCTTGCCACATCGCCGGCGCCCAAAGTAAGAAATGGGAGACATGATCGTGAAATCCGTATCAAAGACCTTCGACAACTCAGACAACTCATCAGTGATAGTGTAGCGTTTAGCCTTGCCATCACCCTCAATCTCCAAGGCAATCCCCGCAGCCTTCGGCACCGTCACCGCGATCCCGTTACCCTTTGCGTCCTCAAAATGGCCTTTCCTCTCAAAACTACCCACCGGGAAGATCTCCCGGTAAAATTCAAAGGGCGTGACCGGCTCCAGGAACTTCTCCAAATGCTCATTCTTTTCCTGGTACGATTCCCGCAACCGCTCCATAGCAACCTGCTGATCCATAGCCATACGCACACCTCCAAAAGAAAAAGTAGCAAAAAGAAAATCCGCTGCGGCGGGGAACGCCTGCGGGCGGGAAGGGGGGAAAGGGGGAGCCAAAGAGCGGCCCCTACGGGGCCTTAAAGAGAAAGTCACCTCCCCCTTTCCCCCCTCGCTCTGGGGCATGGAAATGATGGAAAACCCTACGGGTTTACCACATTCCCACACCCCGCCGCTCACCCCCCTTTTCCCCTCCGACTTTCTCCCTGTCCGAGAGAGAAATTCAAGAGATTTTTTACGGGCCTAAAGGCCATAGGGGGGCATATATTATCAATAGAGTTTTTCCCATTTTTTCGACAGTCCAGATTTAACCCCAGATAAGCTCTCACACACGGCATATATTATCAATAGAGTTTTTCCCTATTTTTAGTTGTTATTATAGCCTGTCCAGGAGCCAAGTTCAAGCCCCCTGGACAGGCTTCTTTTCAAACGGCAGAAGATCCTCTGGAATATCACCCAGCGGCTTTGTGTGTACGATTGCCACCTCCCAATACTCCAGACGGAACCTTCGTTTCAAACGCTGCTGTCGGGAGATCACCACGTTTCCATTATAAAACGGGTCCTCTGGATTTTGTGTTTTCCCCTCCAGAAACTTTTCATAGCTGCCGTTAAACTTCCCCGTAATCCCGATCCGGCCGACGATCATCGCCTTCTTCCCAGCCGGGAACAAGTCTTCCTCGATTTGCTTTCTTACTACCGCCTCTGCCATCTGAACAGAATATGGAGTCTGAATCGTTGTCTCCCAGAGCATAACTTTGTGCAGCCGCTTGCTACCAGCCCTGAAGCCAGTCTCTTTCTCCTCTGAGTTTACCACCACATACCCACACCGTTCTTTTTTCGGCTTCAGGTTTCGATCTGCATTGGCTCGTTCTCTGCTGACCCGCAGCAAATTGGCATTCAGGGCGCGCTGGTGGGCGTTCTCCGCCCGTTCCTGCTCCAGCTCCCCCTGGATAGCCGCCACCTGCTCCTTGGCCTCCTGGCGGGTCTGTTGGGCCTTTTGAGCGGCCTCCCATTTAGCATCAGATATCGCCCTTTCAGCCCTTTGTTTTGCCTCGCTGACATCCCTCTCCGCCACGGAGATCTTGCGGAGCAGCTCATTGTACTCCTCCTCCGTCAGAAGTACGTGAGTCCAGTCCGCAGAGCTGCGACCGCCGGCGACCTCCGGGTATCTGTCCAGGGCTGCTTTTCTTACAAACTTAGGCATACCGGCACCTCCCTACAGATCTCGGATATAGTTATTCGCCACAACCTCCAGCCGGTTGTGGCCCAGGGCCTTACTGCAGACCAGCATGGCCGCCTTGTCCAGCTTCCGACCGGACTCGTCTTTCCTGCAGGTATAGACCTGGCTCTGGTAGCGGCGTCCTGTCCCTTTGTTTACCCGGTCATAGGGTATTTCAGCAATAGGCCGGGCATGGCTCTTATAGATGGCCGTGGCATACTCGGCCCGGTAGCCGTGAATATCGGCACTCTGGTGGACGTGCTGCCACACCTTTTCCTCTGCCGGCGTGTTCCTGATACGTTCCACGATCTGCTCCATGTTCGGGCCGATGATGGGGCTTACTCGCTCCCTGCCGCCCTTTCCGTTGCGGACGTGGGTAAAGTAGTCCTCCCGGAACATGAGCGCGTCCTGGAGCATTCCCAGGCGTCTCTCAGTGTCCGGCGTCAGCTCCGCCGGCGGGAGCTTCTTCAGCTCAGAGATCTCCGTCTCGATCTGCGCCCTGGTCATGAGATCCTTCCCTCGAAGCTCCTGCAGCTCCTTCCGTCGCAACCCTGTCCCCTGGCAGAACTTGATCAGGCCGTCATTATTGGTCTTGGAGAAGTGCTTGTCCCGTACCCGGACGCCGCGGCTCCGTTTGATATTCTCTCTCTGCTTCTTGGGGGCCTTAAAGAAGTCCTCGTCATCCGGTGCAATCCCGTACAGCTTTCCAATGGCCGACCGCTGCACTCCTATCGTCCAGGCAGAGAGGCCCCGATCCACGCCGTCCTGCAACCATTCGCTCACGTACTTCCTTGCCTTTTTCAGCGTGGTACATTCCGGGTGGTGCTCTTTGATGTACTTGATAAAGTATTTTGTGTGCTTCCAGTAGCTTTTGTAGGTATTGAAGGAAAATATCTTATCTCTGTCGGCTCCCTCCGACTTGGCCGCCCGCCGGCTCTCCCCGAAGGCTTGCATACTGTTCAGCCGTTCATAGGCTTGCTGATGGAGATCCTTGGAGTACGACTTGTTGCGCCGGCCCATCGCACCCTCCTTTCCCAAGAAATAGATTTATATATTACTATAAAAATATAAATCTATTTTTCATTATTCATATTCTTCTATTTATCTATAAAGCAAGATTTCTTGTTTTCTATTTTTCTATGAGTTCAAGCTAAGGCCGCCTCCTGCCAGCTCCACTGGGAGACTCGACATTCGGCAAAGTACACTTTTTAACGTCTTATGTGTGACGGCTTTGGGATTGCTCCCTACACTTTTTTACACTGCTTATGTGTGCAGCCCCATTTATTCATCTCTACGGCAGTTAGGGATCTGTCGGCCCATTTTAGAGGTGGGCGGCTCTCCGGGAGATCTACAGTATCCCGGCTACTCTCAGAGGGTGGATAGGGACACGATACATTTCACTTACCCATCACTTTCAAAAGGATTACTCATGGTGGGGTCCATGGTGCGCTTTCCAGTTCACAAAGGTTACTTCGGCAAGCCCGCGCACCACACAGGAGTATCAACCCTGTCATGGCTTCTGATTAGCAAACTGCTAAACCCCCGGCCGGCAGCTCCCGGCCAAGACGCTCTGAGCCTAATTACTATTTACCCTCGCCCAGACGAGCATGGAATCTCTGCTGCAGCTCCCGGCCAGCGCCGACCGCAGCCGTCTCTATTCAGCCCCCTTTCCATCGTCGGAGCCACTGATCGACGTCGAGCCAATCCGCAGTCTCAACAACTATTTTTCTCCATCCTCATGTTACCATAGAAGAGCCAGGTTGTCAACATATTCAGAAATATAACCGTATAACGGTTTACCCGTTCATTATATAAACGGGTAAACCGTTATACGCCACTGTTGCATCCAGGCTCTTTTTCCTGCTCCCATGTAAGATATAGCTCTTTTTCCTCGTCATATAATCGTAACTACTTAATATTCTTTAGGAGGTCATAATATTGAAGAAACCTAACTTGCCAATTATAATTCTCTGTTTAGCGATATGTGTATCTGGCATAGCAGCATTATCCTTAAAGACTTTTCATACAGTAAATTCCACGACTTCTCCGTATTTACTCTATCTAAAGGTTCTTCAAGGAAATCAACAATTTTATAATGTAGAATCAGGTGATTATTTGGATATCCATCAATTGAAGGAAACTATCACTTCAGATAATCTCCCTTTTTCAATTCAGCAGTTTGCAATAGTAGACTTAACCCAAAATGGGATTAAAGATGTTGTCCTGCAATTTTCACTTGCTGAAAATAATCAAGCCGGTTTTATAATACTACATGATGAAAGCGGAACTATTTACAGCTATACCCTTGTCAGCCGATCTATGTCAGATCTAAAAGTTGATGGTACATTCATATTTTCCAGCGGAGCTTCAGATTGGGGAATTGGATCACTTATCTTATCCTCCAGCGGCTATGAAATCGAAAAAATATCATATTGCGAGTCTTCTCTATTCTTTGTTGATAAGCTCCCTGCAACACAAGCAGCCTTTGAAACTGCAGTTAGTCAGCAAGGCTTTAAGGAAAATGTTACATGGTACAATTTTACAGACGATAATCTCTCTCTTCTAACTCAACAATAATTCTCAGAAGAAATATTCCCCCAATGCGGTCTGTATATGATACAGCCTTACATTGGGGGAATATTTTTTACAAGAAGTTATACCACTTCTTTGCGTTTGCAACACGCTCGCTTATTTTCGGAACTCCGGGCCGCTCATAGTGTCCACAGAAAATACGCGCTAAGATATCTGCGCTTTTATTAGATACCTTAAACTGGCTCGCCGTAAGAGTCTCGCTCGTTCCGTACTTAGATTGATTATTATCTGGCTTAAACCAGTTTCCAACCGTATTCATACTGACAATCAAATAATCCAATTCTGCATCCATTAACTTCTTTGGGTTACTGTAAGCCAGGCTATTAACAGCTTCAGCCGTTGCCGCACTGATAACTCCTTCTTTTTTGGCCCAGTCGATAAACAATTTTCCATCATCCCACTGAACCAATCCATATCCCAAATACATATCATTCAGCGATTGCCATACAGCAGGGTTAATCGTACTCTCACTGTTCATATTTCCAAGAATCCCACAGATAGCATTCTTGGTGAATCCTTTCTTCTTGAGATAATTATAGATGTACTCCGCATTTGTTTCCATCTGATCATCTCCCAAAGAATCCGCCCCAGAAGTAACTCTGGTATAAACCGTTGGCAACGATGTAGCCGTTACTTTCCACTGCTGCGCTTTCTTTCCGGCCGTCGTTGTCGACAGTTTCTCCCAGGAAACATCACTTCCGGACTTTGTGCCTCCTGCCGTTAGGTATCTTTCTGGGTGGGATTTCAGTCGGATATAATATACTCCCGTGCTTACCTTTTCAAAATTAACATAGGTGTCACTATTGCTGGTATAGACATCACAATTCCATGTAGAGGTATTGGCATTCAGCATATAAGAAAGATTATTGATAATCTTAACTTGCTGATTGTTCCCAAGAGACGCAATCGACCAAGTCTGGTCAATCGGGCAGGATTCATCCCAAATATTTGTATTTTTACGTCCAGAAATCGGCCCAGAGGCTGCGATATTCAATAGCTTTCCCGTTCCCGCGTGTGACTTGATCTTGTAATATCCCATAGTAGTAATCCTCCTGTTTTCATTATAGTTTAGCACCGGGTGAATCCCCTCATTTGGTTAATTCCGCCCGCTTCTAACACTCTTAGGAACCCCGCTTCTATAAACATTAGGCCAAAGGGAGGCCTCCCTTTGGCTCTGCACACGTGCAGAGCCAGTTTCTCTCATTTTGCAGTCGCTGTAACAGATACATCAGGTTTAGCTACTCCATTGACAGTTGCAGACAAAACCAATTTATAGGTTTTCTTTGTTTCAACCTTACAGGTTTTTGAAATTGTAACAGAGCCTTTCCCTGATGCGCTCCACGAAGCGATTTCCTTACTTCCTTGCATCAATGTAACTGTAATCGAAATTGCATCGTTGCGGTTTCCGCTATTGTACTTTCCTACGCAGTATGCTGTTGTCCCTTCAATCTTTAGAGTGGGTTTCCCAGAGATCGCTTTCGTACTAATTGCAGCAGAGGTCGGAATCATGACAGTCGCCAGCAACAGCACCAGAAAGAATAGCGGTATAATTCTCTTCTTCATAAAAACACCCCCTCTCTGCTTTGAGTAAAGTACACTTTCGCACTTATACCCTACTAACGCAGAGAGGGGATGCTTTTCTTACACGATTCGCCAAATTTTTTCAATCAACCTGTAAAACGGAAGCTGCCATCTTTTGAAGTTCATTGCCTTCAAGAAATCCATCAATTATAAATTGCATCTTTGCTCCATTATCATACCATGTTATACAGTTGCTTTGCTCTGGATCTACAGAAATGTATAGATGTCCAGGGCATCCGTTGACGCCAATTTCTGTGACCTCCATATTTTCTGCATCTATTATAATTGCAGAACCTTCCTCTACCCGCATATACTCAAATCTCAATATCTCTCCATCCGAATTTTCATAAATAATTTCCGTGTTATTAGGGAGCTCTTGTGGTATTCCTATCCTGGTATAATCAAATGGGAGATCTATCACTTCATATAAGGGCAGTTTTGTAGAATCCGACTCTCCAAAAAATTTATAAATGATACTGCTCTCGTACCATTCTACAACCCAGTCAATTACAGCGGCTCTGACCGTCGGACTTGCTACCGTCAAAACTCCAAAGGGCAAAGAACACGTCAAGACGATTGTTGCTACTACCTTTACAAATCGCCTCCTATAATCTCTCTTGTGCCGCTCTGCCCATTTATTGGGGTTATTCATCATTGCCATCATTTGTCGTTTGAAACGTGGAGATACCGAAACCTCTTTATTATTAGAGAGTTCTTCCGAAAAGTCTCTCGAAATAGCTTCCAATAAAACCCCTTTAATAATAATATTTTCTTCTCCTTCCGTCATTTTATGTATCCCTCTTCTCTCAATTTTCTTATAAGCAGCGCCCGGCCTCGGTGAATCCGAACATCTACTGTTGTTTCCTTCAATGACAACGCCTTCGCAATTTCTTTAGTGCTTCGTTCTTCTACAAATCTCATTTCTAATACTGTCCGATATATATCTGGCATTGCGCGTATTGTATCTATAATTGACCTTGTATTATCATTTTCTAAATCAATATATCCTTCTACAAAATTTTCATCGAATTGTAATTCCGGCTTTTGCTTTCTCAAGGCTGTAATAGCCTCATTCCTTACTATAACAACGAGATACGCCCCTCTTTTCTTACTCGGTACAGCTTGAATTTTCTGAAAATGATCTACTACACGTATCCACGCATTTTGAACGACGTCTTCTGCCGCATACATATCTTTTGGAAAATAACGCTTCGCCACGTGCAGCATCATATTCCCATATTGATTATATAAATCTGTAAATAGTCTCCTTTCCTCATCACTTTCCAGCATTGATAAAAAAATCAGCAAAAGTTTCTCACTCCTATCTTTTACTGAGATCTATCAGTCCTATGATAAATAGTCTACAAGCCCATCTCGTAATAGCACTGACATCTTGAAAACGTAATTGTAGATATTTAGACACAGTGCTTTTCTATTTCTCCATACCTCTGAATTTCTGCCTTATGTTCCACACGGTATCCCTCCAACAGCTCCCCGATCAGTTCGCTCACGCTACGCCGTTGCACATAGGCGATCTTCTGAATATCCTCGTACACGCTGGGTAGCACCGAGAGGCTAATCCGCTTCTTCAGCTCCCGATCCTCCTTCGGCCGGCCCCGCCGACCGGAGCTGGTGGCCGCCATGGGCGGCTGCTCCACGAATTTCCCAACGGTAGCGGATCTCCTGCGGCTCTCCCGCTCCTCCAGCTTACTCATGCTCCTGTTCCTCCCTCTTCTCCCTGCCGGACATAATCATGTTTGCTATGGCCACGTATTCCTTCGCAAGCTCACTGCTGGGGGCCTGCTCTACAGCCGCCAAGCCGTCATAAATCCCCTTCTTAGCCACCGCCAGCCGTTTAATCACGCCCAGCAGATTATACTCCTTCTGAAGCAGATCAAGGATGTCATGGTCATCGCCCACCCTTGTATCGTACAGCGTGGCGATCACCCCCAGCACCTTCAGCTCCGGGTTAATCAGCTCCTGGATCTCCTGGATGCTGTCCTGGAGCTGTGTCAGCCCCCGGTAGGCCAGGTAATCCGTCTTGACTGGAATCACCACTCCGTCGGCGCAGGACAGGGCATTGATGGTCAGGATAGAGAGCTGCGGCGGACAGTCAATCAAAATATAGTCATACTGCCCCCTGGCCTCCCGGAGCGCCCGGTCTAAAATCTTCTCCCGGCTGGCTCTGGAGAGCAGTTCCATCTCCATGGGCGCCAAGTCGATGATCGACGTGACGATGTGCAGCCGGTCACTAAGCTGCTGCACACACTCCATGAGCGGCGTCCCATCCTTCCGCAGCACATCCACGATCGTCCGCTCCACCTCCAGCGGCTCCAAGCCCACACTGATCGTCAGGCTGGCCTGGCTGTCCAGGTCAATGAGCAGCACCCTTTTCCCGGCAGCCGCCATAGCAGCCCCCAGGTTGTGTGTCGTGGTGGTCTTGGCCACCCCGCCCTTCTGGTTTGCGATTGCAATTACCTTCACTGTCTCTACTCCTTTTTCAATTATATAAATTATTTAACTTATTTAAGTTATCTCAATTATATCATATATATAACTTATAGCAAGTAAAAAATGGCGAGGCTGAAAGCCTCGCCATTTTCATACCTTCACAAATAGGCCGATAGGACACACGCCCTCAAATCCCGGCGTGGATATGTACCAGCAGCCAGGGCCTTCCGGCTCCCAAGACACTTCCAGGGTAATGTCGTGCCACCCGTCAGGGAACAGGGCCGTAAACCACTGTCCGGCGTGTATGCCGTATCCCTCCAGGAGCAGGCGGGGATGCGGATCGGCATCTGCTGGGTCAGGGAGCTGCAACTGCGCGATCCTTTCTTTATCCCAGCTCATAATCGTCCCTTCCTTTCTCAATCATCATAGTGGCCCAGGCAGGAGATAATATAAATGACCTCTCCCTGCTCATAGTAAACGATACGATTAGTTTCATCAATGCGACGGCTCCACCAGCCGCTCAGGTTGCCCCGCAGCGGCTCCGGCTTACCGATTCCCTCATAGGGGCTTCTCTGAATATCCTTTATCAGCGCGTTAATCCGTTTCAGCGTCTTTTTGTCCTGTGTCTGCCAGTACAGATACTCACTCCACGCCCGATCCTCCCACAACAGCCTCATCAGTCTACCTCAATCAAGTCATGCTCGGCAAAGCGGGCCTTGCCAGCCTTCACATCCTGCATGACGCTCTCCAGGTGCCGGAGGTTACTTTCCGAATAGAATGGATCAGCCGAAACCTCAAACGGGATGCGATACTCCCTGCCGACTTTCTTTGCAAACATCGTAAAGGCTGCGCTCATGGAAAGGCCCATCTCGGTACAGGCGCGTTCCATTCTTTTTTTTACATCTTCATCCAACTTAAAATTAACATTGACCGTGTGTGCCATGTCCAACACTCCTTTCCTACTCATAGTATATGCAAAAGTAAAGAAAAATACAAGCATTTTTCTTTACATCTTTGTTACACATTAGCCCACTGTATGTAGCCATTTAGGGGGCATAAACCACTTGATTTGCAAAGCTTTTTGGCCGCTGTAGATAGGGGGGTGGTTGTTTACCTTCAGAGAAGCGGAAACGGCCCTCCTGGGCCGTCCAGAGGCCGGAAAACGCCCCTATTCCTCATCCTGGACACGCAGCCGGAGGTGGGCAATTCCACCACTTGCGGATCGTTTTCGGGTCAAGGCCCGTATCCCGGTGGCAGTCGGCCTTACGGCCCTCCGGGTTCTGTTGACGCCACTCATACACCCGGTCTTGAGCCGACGGGCGACCAGCCCACTCAAAATTCGGATAATCAACCATCTGGACGGCCCGCGCCCTGCGCAAATGCTCTGCTTGCTTACGCCAGTTCCGCTTATTAACCGGCATAGTCAGTCCGGAGATCTTCGCTATATCGTCCCTCGGAAACGTCACATAGTCCTCATTGAACATCTCCAGAGCGCACACTACATCATCCTTCGTAAAACGGTTGATATCCTCCACGCTCATATCGTCATAGGGTTTCAACAGGGAGAAGGCGTCATGGCGCAGCTCCTCCTCACTGATCCCACACTTCATTGCGTAAATCGCCAACGTCATAATACCGTAGAAACGGTGGCCAACCCGGATTTCATCGGCAATACGGTGCAGCCACCAGTCATAGAGATCCCGCTTGACCGTCCAGCGGCCCCGCCGCTCCTTCTTGACGACCCGCCGCTCATACCAATCCGGGTATTTCTCCTTCGCCTCGGCCAGCGAGAGCCGCCCCTTCCGCATGAGGCCCAGGAGCCGCTGCTGCTCCCCGTTGCTGTCAGGGATAAACTCCAGCAGCTTTTCCAGCGTCACCCGCCCGCCGAGCCGGTAGGCCGTTACAGGATACTCCCGGCCCAACTTGGAACCGGAACCGACCACCCGGAAGCCCTGCAAAATACCCTGAACCTGCGGTTCCTTGATGGTGGAGGTATACCTGTTCCATATTTGCCGGGTAAGAGAATATTTCAGCTCCTTCAAGCATTTCTGATTGTACGGGTACATAGGGATCGGTTCCTGCAGCACATAATACAAGTGAAGCCCCGTTCCGCTGTTTACGACAAAGGTTGCCTGGGGAAGAATATCATTGTTCATCTGGTGCAGTGTGTCCCGGAGCTGGGGCATCCCCACCCCATCCAGGTCAAAGACCAGGGCATAGAGATACCGTGCATTTTTGCCGCACCGCTGACTCCCGAAATAGGAGATAGGAGACATGATGGTAAAATCCGTGTCGTAGACCTCCGACAGCTCCGACAGTTCATCTGTGATGGTATAGCGTTTGGCCTTGCCCTCCTCCTTGATCTCCAGGGCAATCCCCGCAGCCTTCGGCGGCACCGTTACCGCAATCCCGTTGCCCTTCGCATCCTCAAAATGGCCCTTCCGTTCAAAGCTGCCCACGGGGAAGATCTCTCGGTAGAACTCAAAGGGCGTGACCGGCTCCAGGAACTTCTCCAAATGCTCGTTCTTTTCCCGGTACAATTCCTGTAACCACTCCATAGCAGCCTGCTGATCCATAACCATACGCTCACCTCCAAAAGAAAAAGTAGCAAAAAGAAAATCCGCTACGGCGGGGAACGCCTGCGGGCGGGAAGGGGGGAAAGGGGAAGCCAAGAGCGGCCCCTTCGGGGCCTTAAAGAGAAAGTCACCTTCCCCTTTCCCCCCTGGCTCCAGCTGTGGAAATGATGGAAAACCCTATCGGGTTTACCACATTACCACAGCCTCCGCCCACCCCCCTTTTCCCTTCCGACTTTCTCTCCGTCCGAGAGAGAATTTTAAGAGACTTTTTGAGGGCCTAAAGGCCCAGAGGGGGGCATATATTATCAATACTTTTTTCCCCCATATTCGTCAAAGCGATTTTCTCGCCTATTTCCAGTGTCCCCTTGCCCCTCTTACTCGGCATATATTATCAATACTTTTTTCCCTATTTTTCGACTTTATTATAGCTCGGCTGGACAGGCCTTTTCAAGTCCTCCAGCCGAGCTATTTTCTTTTGTGCTGCAGGAGGAAGGTCAACGCACGCAGGGCCTCATTTCCTCCGGTACAGGCCCCAGGGGCCGGGTGTGGTAAAAAACTACCTCCCAATAGCCACTCCGGCCATTTAGATTTAACTTCCGCTTCATCATTATGTTTTCGTCTTTATTTTTCTCCCACCATTCGCTGTATTGAATCATGTCCTCAAACTCCAGGTCGCAGCTCACCCGAATCCCTACTTTACCAATCAGCCAGTCCCCGCCGGTCTTATCCCGAAGTAGTTCTCTCCTGATCTGCTTCCTGGCCTGCTCCTCGGTAAACTCCATTGAATAGGGACTCTGTATCACAGTTTCCCAAAGCATTACCTTTCCCCAGCTATGGCGGCTTATTTTATAGCGGTACTCCTTCTCCATGGAGCGAACCACCGCATACCCAGTGTGCTCCTTCTTTGGCCGGAGACTCCGGTCGGCATTGGCCCGCTCCCTTGAAATCCGCAGTAGATTAGCGTTAAGGCCCTTCTGGTAATTGACCTCTTTTTCAGCCCTGGTCAGCTTCTCCTCCATGGCCGTCACCTGTTCCTGCGCGGCCTCCTCGGCCTCCCTGACCCGCTGCTCGGCGGCCGCCCGTTCTCTTCCTATCGTCCTCTTTGCCTGCTCGATCGCCTCATGCTTATCACGCTCTGCCACGGCAATCCGGCGAAGCAGCTCGTCGTATTCCGCCAGAGGGAGCACCGCGTGGCTGCTATCTTTGTCATTTCGACCTCCAGGCAAAACCCCGTATCCCAAAAAGCCTCTGCTTTTAGCAAACTCGACCATGGTATCCCCCTTTATAGCCCTCGGATATAGTTGTCGGCCACCACGCTGATCCGGTTATGTCCCAGGGCCTTACTGCATACCAGCATGGCCGCCTTGTCCAGTTTTCGCCCGGCCTCGTCCTTCCTGCAGGTGTAAACCTGGCTCTGATACCGGCGTCCCGTCCCACGGTTTATCCGGTCGTAGGGGATATCCTGGATTGCCCTGGCGTGGGCCTTGTAAATGGCCGTTGCATACTCGGCCCGGTAGCCGTGAATATCGGCGCTCTGGTGGACGTGCTGCCATACCTTTTCCTCGCCCGGCGTCTCCTGTATCCTCTGGACGATCTGCGCCGCATTTGGGCCGATAATGGGGCTCAGGCGCTCTCTGCCGCCTTTTCCGTTCCTCACGTGGGTAAAATACTCCCCCTGGAACAACCGGGCGTCCTGGAGCATCCCCAGGCGCTTCACGTCTGCTGGCGTCAGCTCCGCCGTCGGGCGGCTCTCCAGGCTGGAGATCTCCGCTTCAATCTGCGCCCTAGTCACCAGGTCTTTCCCCCGCAGCTCCGCCAGCTCGCTCCGGCGTAGCCCCGTCCCCTTGCAGAACTTAATCAGCTCGTCGTTGTTGGTCTTGGAAAAGTGCCGGTCGCGCACCCGGTCGCCGCGGCTCCGCTTGATATCCTCCCGGTTCCGCTTTGGGGGCTTGAAGTAGTTTTCATCATCGGGAGAAATGCCGTACAGCTTGCCCATGGCCTTGGCCTCTAACTGTACCGTCCAGGCGGAAAGCCCCTGGTCAGCCCTGGCCTGTAGCCACTCGTTGACGTACTTCCTGGCGCTTTTCAGCGTGGTACATTCCGGGTGATGCTCCTTGATGTACTGGATAAAATACTTGGTGTGCTTCCAGTAGCTCTTGTAAGTGTTGAAGGAGAAAATCTTCTCCTTATCCGTCCCGGCAACCACCGCCGCCCGTTTGCTCTCCCCAAAGGCTTGCATCCCCACCAGCTTGTCATAGGCTTGCTGATGGAGGTCTTTATAGTACGCCTTATTCCTGCGGCCCACCGTTACCTCCATTCTTTCGTATCACTTATATAATTTATTTAATTTATATAAATTATTTAATGTATTCCTATTATATACTTGATATAAGTTAAAGCTAAGGCCGCCGCCTGCCTGCCCATGGGGGCCCGGCATTTGGCAAAGTACACTTTTTAACGTCTTATGTGTGACGGTTTTGGGGTCTCTCCCCTACACTTTTTTGAGCTGCTTATGTGTGCAGCCCCGGTTTATTGAGATCTACGGCAGTTCGGGATCTGTCGGCCCCTTTTTAGAGGGAGCTACTCTCCGGCAGATTTACAGTATGCCAGCTACTATCCGAAGGGTTTATAGGGACAGATACGTTGTACTTACCCGTACTTTCAAAAGGATTACTTATACGGGGTCGATGGTGCGCTTACCAGTTCACAAAGGTTACTGCGGCGAGCCCACGCACCATATAGGGGTATCAAACCTATCTCGGCTCCTATATTAGCAAACTGCTAAACCCCTGACCGGCAGCTCCCGGCCAAGACGCTCTGGGCCTAATTACTATTTACCCTCGCCCAGACGAGCATGAAATCTCTGCTGCAGCTCCCGGCCAACACCGGCCGCAGCCGTTCGATCCTGCCTCCTTCCTGCAGGGGCTGCTGATTCGTAGCCCCTGCAAATACACGTTTTCCTCCAGTGTCATGTTACCATAGATAATCCAGACTGTCAACTTATTACGAAAGATAACCGCATAACGGTTTACCCGTTCATGCGTAGCATAACGGGTAAACCGTTATACCGACATTTTTCCTCTTATTCACCAAAACTTTTTATCTTCATAATAATATGTTCACATAATTCTTGTACATTATTCTTGTACATTTTTTTAGAAAGAGGTGATTATCAATGGCAACCAACACAGGCGTTACTTTAGCTAAAATCAGAGCCGGCACCGCGTCCTTTCAAGAGGACAACTCAACGTTTTCTGAAGAAATCAAGGCAGTCCAAAAAGCATTCAAGCTTATGGGATTTTGGGGCAGCTCCGCGAGCCCAGATGGCAAGTACGGTACTTATTCCGTAGCAGCGGCTAAAGGTCTCCAGAGTGAATATAATTTACCGAAAACAGGGAATTTGGATAAGGCAACTTTAGCAAAGTTGGAAGGTCTTTTCTCTTTCTCTCTGTATGGTGGACATTCCAGCACTCCAACACCGACATCTATCGCCACTGGTTTTGACTATGCAAGTCAGGGTTCCAGTGGTAGCGCTGTAACTAATATTCGTTCTCAGCTCATCAAAAAAGGTTATAGTGTATCGGCCACTGGCAGTTTTGATACAGCATTAACTACCGCTGTTAAGCAATTTCAAAAAGATAATGGCTTAACTCAAGATGGCAGCGTCGGTCAGCAGACCTATTGTGTTTTAACAATTTCTGCGACTTCTACAGACTGGTTTTCAAACGGAAAAGCCACATTGAATCCAGGGCACCTCGCTCGTTGTGGATTTTCGGGTGTCCTCCTAAACAGAAATATAGTAGAACTAAACTCTGCACTAAATACCTATGGCATCAATACAAAAGAAAAGATAAAGCACTTCCTTGCTCAATGCATGGCTGAGACCGTCAATGGAACCCAGGTCGTTGAATATGGTTATAAAGCTGGTACAGGGAAAGTAGCCGGCGTGAGCTACTCACCCTATTATGGAAGCGGTTGCCTCCACCTTACTTGGGACTATACCTACACGGACTTCTATAATTACATGAAGTCTACTGGGGTAACTGATGCGAAAATCTACACACCAGCTGAATACGCCACCCAGCATGTAGGTGTCAATTATCCCGCCCGTAGTGCAGGCTGGTTCTGGGATAAGTATAAGAAGCTTAACACCACTATCGATTGGAATGGGAGTGCAAGTTCCATTTGTACCGCACTAACCCAAAAAATCGTAGGTAGTTCTGCTACTGCATCTACTCGGCTTAGCTACTATCAAAAGATTTCCAATGTGTTGCGATAACATAATAAAGACAGTAATCCCCGGATCAAAAGGATTCGGGGATTACTGTCTTTATTATACTTACAGTCACTTGCAATCAAGTGACTCTGCATCATTGAGGTAATAGCCCCCAACTGCTAAGATCAATATTGTTTTCTGTTACCATATCCTTTGTAATGATCCACGCACCATTGACTTGCTCAGATTCCGTATAAAACTTTTGTGTATCACTGTAGTCAGTAATTGATAGTCTTCCCACATGACACAACTTGATTCCATCCAACAAATACTTGTCAAAGATCCTGGGAGCATCCATTGGCATAGGTTCCGTTACAAAATATCCATTCAAAAAAGTGGGGTTATTCAGTTCCTCAAAGTCATTAACAAATACAAATTGCTGGGTCTCATCGTTATAAACCAGACACGCTTTGAGCCTCATCTGTCCATAAATACCCAAGTCAAACAAAAAATCATCAACACCATCCGAATTTACATCCATAATCTCCATACCATCCATAACCGTCTTTGGCATAAAATCTTCTCGTAGCGGATAGGTTATCGTTTGAAAAATAGTATCATCTAAATACCGTTTGAACGTAATTTGGATAGCAGACCCATCATTTTGTGTAACTTGAATGTCATATACCAGAAGTTCTGCCGCAATTCTGTTACTGCCAAAATATCTTGATATTGGCTCTTCTATCAAACTGGTTTCGCTACTTTCTACCTGACACATAGTTTTTACTATACAAATGATTATAATCAAGCCAATGACACAAGCGATGGAAATCATATATAAGATTGGTCTACATTTCTTTTTTTTCATATTCCCTCCTTACCTCTGTTACCTGTTTAGATGAAATATAGTTCATAGATACTCTACTAATTCCTTCCTTAAGATCTTGTTAACTGCTTCTGTTAAGTTTATCTCTTCTTCCAACGCCATCCTTCTCAATGCCTTATCTATATCCCGATCCAGAAAATAAGACCGCTGCACCCGATCCTTATTTTTCACTTTCAACACAGGCATTTCTTGGCTTTCTGCCTCCGGCTCCCGGCCGGCCCCAATGATAGACTTGAACGCAGCCTCCTGGTCGAACTTCGTTTTTCCTGCCATCACTCATTTACCCCTTTCAAAAATTCCTTGATAAAGGCCCTGTAATCCTCTGCCACGGTAGACTTCCCGGCATAGTCAAATATATCGGCCCGGTTAGCCTGGGCCTCCTCCACGGCCACCGCAGAACGAATGTAGGTCTTATAAATCGGCGCCGAGATGTACTCGCTCAGCTGTTCCGCCAGCTCCTTAATCTGCCGGCTGATGTTGGCCCTGGGATTGAACCGGGTAAAGAGGATACCTCGGATCTTCACACCAGGATTGCAATACTTCTGGACGCTGGTGACCGTTTCATTGAGCTGGGAGATCCCGGCCGTGGCGAAGATCCCGGCCGTGGTGGGGATCAGTATATCGGTGGCACAGGTAAAGGCGTTCACCGTCAGCACGCCCAGAGAGGGCGGCGTGTCAATCACGATGAAGTCATAGTCGCCGGCGACCGGAGCCACGGCCTCCTTCAGCCGATGCTCCTTCCCGGTCTGGGACAACTCCTGCTCGGCCCCGGCTAACATGATGTTCGCCGGCACCAGATCATAATCGCCCTTCGTGTGTTGCATGGCTTCCTGGATGGTGGCCGCCCGCTTCATCACCTCATAGATCGTCGGGACATTGTAACTCTCCACTCCGCAAGCCGTAGAGAAATTACCCTGGGGGTCGAGATCAATCCCCAGCACCTTGTACCCTTTTCCGACCAGACCTGCAGCCAGGGCCTGAGCCGTGGTCGTCTTTCCGACGCCACCTTTCTGATTGGCTACTGCAATTATCATTGGTCATCACCCCTCTACAATTATAGAATCATACTTTTCTATGTATCTTGATTTCTATTTTACTATACATCTATTTTTATAGCAATATAGAAATACAGAAAACAAGAAAAAGCCGGCGTCTCTTTTGACGCCGGCTTACTTTTAGCCGTCCTTGCTCTCCCTGGCCCACAATCCAACCGGGGAGACGCCAGGGCACCCAGGCATATACCAACCTTCAGAGTTGTACTCAAAGGAGACTGGACGCCACGTGCCCCCACCGAGCCGATCTGGTAGTAGCACATCCAAGCCCTGGCCGCAGTGAATGTCCCAGCCGTCCCAGGTCAGTCGGTCACGCTCCGGCTCATAGCCGATCTGCAGCACCTTCTTTACCATGAGGACCACACCTCCTATTTTCTAATCTTCATAGTGGCCCCTACAAGACAACACCACAATGCTGTCATTCTCCACTGTATACTCCAGCCGGTTTTCCTTGTCGATCCGCTTACTCATGCCCTTTTTTCCCCGCAAGATCTCACTCTTACCCATTCCCTGCACTGCTCCATCCCGCTGCAACTCCTGGAGCAACTTGTTGATCCGCTTTAGCGTTTTCTTATCCTCTGACTGCCAGTAAAGGTAGTCGGCCCAGGCATCCGGCGAGAAAGTAATGTTATGCGCCATCTTCCGCCATTGCCTCCAGTTCCTCCATTGTCTTTGTAATACCAAGCCCAGCATGGACCTGTTCAAGCCCTCTCTCCAGCTTGCTCAAATAGGCAGCGTTCCGCTCTGCCTTCTCCAACTCGTTATACCGTTCCTCACTGATGATTATCACATTTTTTTCTGCCTTTCTCGTTACGATAACAGTCTCAGCATTATCCGTAACTCTGTCGCAGAAATCCTTGAGCCGGCTCCGGGCCGTTGAAAAGTTAATAGCGATCATTCTACACACCTCCGCCTCATTTTATGTACTATATTCTGTACTGTTTATTGTACCATATTCGATTATCTAAATCAAGCCCCTCCTGCCTCTGAAGAAACGCCATCCCACCATTTACGAATCGTCTTAGGATCAAGGCCCGTGTCCCGGTGACAGTCGGCTTTCCGGCCCTCCGGGTGCTGCTGCCGCCACTCATACACCCGTTCCTGAGCCGATGGGCGTCCACCACCAGCTATAGACTCACCAAGTTTGCCCTTAACCTCTCGCACACCACGCGCAAATTGTAGATGTTCTCTCTGCTTGCGCCAGTTCCGCTTATTGACGGGCATAGTCAGACCGGAGATCTTCGCTATATCGTCCCTGGGAAATGTCACATAGTCCTCGTTATACATCTCCAGAGCGCACACCACATCATCTTTCGTAAAACGGTTGATGTCCTCCACGCTCATATCATCATAGGGTTTCAGCAGGGAGAAAGCATCCCGGCGCAGCTCTTCCTCACTGATCCCGCACTTCTTCGCATAGATCGCCAACGTCATAATGCCATAAAACCGATGGCCCACCCTGATCTCGTCCCCGATCCGGTGCAACCACCAGTCATAAAGGTCACGCTTGACCGTCCAACGGCCCCGCCGCTCCTTCTTGACAATCCGCCGCTCATACCAGTCCGGGTACTTCTCCTTCGCCTCGGCCAGCGAGAGCCGCCCCTTCCGCATGAGGCCCAGGAGCC